>JAAIGF010060254.1_pt1 | contig 149437 bp, 122 predicted proteins | sample 6487441 | NCBI WGS metagenome assembly JAAIGF01 (sample SAMN13974129, study PRJNA590717) | phyllosphere metagenome | biome: pepper field; feature: multiple bacterial spot infested pepper fields; material: pepper leaves; isolation source: leaves from pepper fields | host: Capsicum annuum ... | reverse complement strand
TTTATCAAACAGGAAAAAATCGTTTTTCACCTGCTGCTTATTGATGGTATATACCCTATACTTAGATTGGTTGTTGTAAAAATCATTATCCTGAAGCAGAGATTCCTGCCGGCAGGACCAGGAAATAAGAAAGACCGCCATACCGGCAAGCCACGAAACAATTTTTTTCGTCATGGTTATTGTTGTTTTTTTAATGGGTTAAAGATACTGTTCTTTTTCTATTACAGATGCATTTTTCTGTCTTCCGGTTGGAAAAGAAAGCAAAAAAATTCAATCTTTACGTATACAGGACAAAACTAAATGATTATTTTGGGCCTGCCGACAACTAAAGTTTTAAAATCCAACACAAAAGTTTTAATTTTAAAATATAAAAAACAGTAAATTTGCTGAAAATAATCAGACATGTCTTTAGGAACTAAACTCAGGGAATTGAGAACGGGAAAGAATTTATCGCAGACACAGGTAGCCATGGAGCTGGATGTCTCCCAGACCGCCTACGGGAAATGGGAAAGCGACCAGTCGAAACCCGGTTTTGATAACCTGCTGAAGATTTCCGAATTCTATGAAACGGATATTTATGATCTTTTAAGAGAAGAAGGATATGTTCAGGTGAATAACAATAATGAATCTACAAATGATAATGGAAGTGGCGTTATTCAAAACCAAACTATAAATTATAATGCTTCAGATAAATTAGTAGAACAATACGAAGAACGCATCAAGGAACTTCAGGAAAGGAACCGGGAGCTGAGGGAGCAGATTGAATTCTGGAAAAGCAGGGCCGGAGACGGCAGAGCTTAAAGGCGTACCGGAAGATATCTGGCTTCCTTACCGGAAATATAATCGAGCTGTTGTATTGCAACAGCTTTTTTTAATGAAAACAACATCTGAAAAGTTAAAAATTTCAACCTATATTTTTCCTGATCTTTACATTTTAAAACAAAACCAAAAACTTTCATTATAAAATAATCCAATCGCAACACCCTCATTGCGAATGCTTAATAAAATCATTAAGTTTACAGTGATGAGAAAAACCTACTACCAAAGATTGGCCGGCATGGGATTGTTGCTGGTCGTTTTATTTGCCTTTCAGGAATATACCAGTAAGGATAAGGAAGACTTTTCCGGGGTAAAATTCATAACGGAACACCCGGCAGCGATCAGCCTGACGGATTTTGATCCGAACGAGCTTGATGCCAAACAATGGCAGAATCTGGGCTTTACCGAAAAACAGGCCGCAACCATTCTCAATTACAAAAAAGTCGTCGGTGGGAAATTTATTTCCAAAGAGCAGCTGAAAAAATGCTTTGCCATTTCCGAAGATAAATTTTCTATAATTGCTCCTTACGTCCTGCTGCCCGAAACCGGTAAAGAAGCGCGATTAAACCGCTTCAATAATTACGAAAAAAAAGGCATCACCATTTCCGGAAGCTTCAATCCCGACCATTATTCAGCGGCCGACTGGCAGAAGATGGGTTTCAGCGAAAAACAGGCCGCCGCCATCCTGAAATACAAGCACTATCTGGGCGGAAGCTTTGTCAGCAAGGAAAAATTCAGGGAATGCTTCATCATCAGCGAAGAAAACTTTCAAAAAATCAGCCCTTATCTGCTGTTGCCTGAAAAAGATTCGGGCCATTCGGGTCGTTATGGGAAAAATAGGAATGCCGGGACAAGTAAAATCCGGTATTATGCTTTTGATCCGAATGCCCTGGGCTTGGAAGGGTGGAAATCTTTCGGTTTTTCAGAAAGACAGGCGCAGACCATTCTCAATTACCGCAATCGGAATTTAAAAGGAAGTTTTAAAAGCCTTGAAGAAATCCAGAGATGCTTTGTGATTTCACCGGAAAAGTTTGCAGAGATGAAGCCTTTTATCCAATTGAATACCACATCCGTTGCAGCTAATCCATCTAATAAGAACCAAGAGATAAAGCAGCAGAAAAAAACGGATTTTTCCAAAGTGGATCTAAATTCAATTACTTTCAGGCAGCTTATCGAATTCGGCTTCGATGAAAGAGCGGCCGGATCAATGATCGGTTTCCGGAGAAAGCTGGGCGGGTTTGTGACCAAGGAACAGATCCTGACCACCTATAATATTGATAAGGAACTGACCCAAAAATTACTTTCCATCGCTCCGCTGAATACTTCAAACATACAAAAATATACCCTGCTCGATGCTCCGGAAGAATGGCTGAAAAATCACCCTTATTTCAAATATTCTGCAGACAGGATTATATTCTACCGCCTGAGTGAAAAAGACGAACGGAAAATCTGGAAATTATTGAAGGTAAAACCGGAATACGAAGCCCGGATGAAACTGTACCTTAAATGATATGTTATATGTTTTTTATTGAGATGCTTTGCCAAAGCACAGCATCTCAATTTTATTTTAATCAAAGGTTTTGCTGGATCCTTCTACCAGCTTAAGCAAAGCAGTAAGTTCTTCCTCCGTAAGATCCCTCCATTTTCCGATGGGTAAATCCAGCTTGATATTCAGCACCCGGATTCTTTTCAGCTTTTTCACTTCATAGCCAAGGTATTCGCACATCCTGCGGATCTGGCGGTTCAGGCCCTGCGTCAACACGATCCTGAAATTCATATCATCGATTTTCTCCACTTCGCATTTCTTGGTAACCGTATCCAGAATCGGAACCCCATTCCGCATTTTATCTAGGAATTTAGGCGTAATAGGCTTATCTACCCGTACGATGTATTCTTTTCCGTGGTTGTTTCTCGATCGCAGGATTTTATTCACGATATCGCCGTCACTGGTTAAAAGGATAAGCCCTTCGCTCGGCTTATCCAGCCTGCCAATCGGGAAAATTCTTTTAGGATGGTTGATGTAATCGATAATGTTATTCTGTTCGCGCTTGGTATCTGTGGTACAAACAATTCCCACGGGCTTATTGAAGGCGATGTACACATGATCTTCTTCCGGCTCGCGGATCGGCTTACCGTCTACCAAAATCACATCTTCGTCGGAAACCTTGGTCCCCATTTCCGGAACTTTTCCGTTGATGGTGATCCTGCCCTCCTCCAATAATTTGTCAGCTGCCCTTCTTGAGCAGTACCCTACTTCCGATAAATATTTATTGATCCTTGTTTTTTCCATTAGTCCTCTCCGTAGCCGGTATAATTTTTATTGCTGAAAATAGTCACTCCATAGCTTAGCCCGATAAAAAAAGGATTGGAATATCCGGTCTTATGGGATTCAAGCACAATTCCTCCTTCCTGACTCAGTCTTTTTGAATACGACACCTGCATTCCGATCCGGCCACCCCAAAGTTCAGAATCCGAAACCACGCTGTGGTTGAGCTGCTTTCCGTAATTCAATTCAACAAAAAACGGATGGTCGCCGGGACTGAAAATAAACTTCGGCTGGATCATTAAGTAGACCAGATGATAATTGTTTTCTATAAAAGTATATCGGAAACCACTTCCAATGGCAAAGTTAGGCAGAAAATGATATCCTCCGATCGCCGTTATTCCATAACTAAGTTTACGCGTTGCTTCCGGCTGGATGTATTGGGAAGTATTTGGAATTTGTCTCTCTTTGGCTACTTTAAGGCCGATATGTAATGACGGATTAAAGTAAAATCCCATGGTGGGTTTTGAAGCACCGATTTCCTGGGAAAAAACAAAGGAGAATGAGGTCAAAGCAAATAATGAAAGCAGATTTTTTTTCATGGTGTATTAAATTTAAAATCATTATCTAAAAAGTCGGATGTTGCATTTTCAATGGTATACTCACCGATTTTGGTCCTTCTCAATTGCGTAAGATAAGCACCAACCCCTAACTCCTGGCCGATGTCATGCGCCAGGCTCCGGATGTAGGTTCCTTTGGAACAGCCTACCGTAAAGCTTACCAACGGAAAATCAATTTTAACATCATTGATGTAGAATATGGTGGTTTTGCGGGATTTCATTTCCACCTCTGCTCCTGCTCTGGCCAAATCATAGGCTCTTTTCCCATCGATTTTAATCGCCGAAAATACAGGCGGAGTCTGATCGATCTCTCCTATAAACTTTTCTAAAACGGCTTTGACCTGTTCTTCGGTAATTTGCGAAATATCCCGGTGAAGGATCTCCGGCTTTTCCGTATCGTAGGATTCGGTCTGTACCCCGATTTTAATTTCAGTCCAGTATTCTTTGGGAGCATCCTGAATTTCAGGGATTTTTTTGGTGAATTTACCGCAGCATACAATAAGAAGACCGGTCGCCCTCGGATCCAATGTTCCGGCATGGCCGATCTTGAATTTTTTGGGAAGGTCAAACTCTCTTCTGAGCTTGTATTTCATTTTGTTGACCGCCTGAAAAGACGTCCAATCCAAAGGTTTGTCTAATAAAAATAGGTGTCCTGACTGTAAATCTTCTGCGGTCATCAATAGGATTCGTAAGTAAATTAATTAGTGATTTTTTCGTTTTGTATAGGCGAATAGTCTTTCTTTATCTGTCCATTTACATGTATGCTCTCAAAAAAACATTTAATTCCTGTAGCTGCGTTCATATCTTCAATATTCTGAATATGAAAATGCAAATGCGGTTCTGAAGAGTTTCCGGAATTTCCGCAAAGCCCCAGTAATTGTCCCTGGCTGATCTTCTGTCCCTCTTTTACAACAATTGAATTCTTCTTAAAATGGGCAAAAAATAAGTATTCATTATTTTTTGTTTTTATAATTACCGTATTTCCAGGAACGTAAACAGAATTTAAAGTTCCTGGAATATTGTCTTTAATGCCATCTACAACCAGCGCCACTTCTCCGTCGCAAGGTGCAATAAGTTCTTTACCAAAAGCATAGTAATCTTCATTTGTTTTGCCGTCGGTTTTAAAAGAATTACCTCTTTTATCCGTAATTACCATATCAAAAGCATTTTTTTGCGCTTCGCTTTCAACATGATAATTCAATTCCGGAGTGTCGCCTCCCCAAGTTACCGTCCATTCGTCTTTAAATGGCAATATTAGTTTTGTGATGTTTCTTTTCGGCTTCGGTAAATTGGTATCTGTGAAAGGTTTTACAAACAATCCATTAATTTTTGAATGATCGTCTACCGAGATGTTTACGGCAAATAAAGCTCTTTCGAAATTTGTCTTATATGAAGCGTAAGATTGTTCATATTTTACAAATTCCATTTTGGTAATTTTTCCAGACTCTGATTTTAGTTCCTTTAAAAACTCTTTTGTCTGATCGAGAGGTAATGCATTTTGCATTCCTTTAGAAAAGCTTGTAAAGATTGCATCAAAATTCCCGGAATTATAATTTAATTCAAAATTTGATGCAACTGCTTTATTTATTAGTTTTTCTTGTCCGAAAACATAATTAATAAAACAGGTTAACAGAATCAGGATCAGCTTTTTTTTCATGGTTTATGTTTTAATTAAAGAAATAAAAATAAATCAGTAAAGCGATCCCGACGAAAATACGGTACCAGCCCCATGGCCTGAAACCATATTTATTTAAAAAACCGATAAAAGCTTTAATGGCAATTAACGCCACAATAAATGCGACAACATTTCCAACAATGAAAACAGTAATATGTTCCTGGGATTCCATAATCATCTCATAACCTTTCTGTGGCGTCGGGGTTTCTTTACCCCAGGTTTTTACGAAGACTGAGTATACCGTTACAGCAAGCATCGTAGGCACAGCCAGGAAAAACGAAAATTCTGCAGCCGCCTTTCTTGTCAGGCCCTGCGTCATTCCACCGATGATAGAAGCCGCGCTCCGGCTGGTTCCCGGCATCATGGCCAGACACTGCCAGAATCCTATCGTAACTGCTTTTTTTATGGTAATTCCTTTTTCGTCATTTATAGTTGGATTTTTAAACCATTGGTCGGCAAACAGTAAAATGACGCCTCCCAAAACCAACACTGAAGAAATAGCAATCTGGTTTCCTAAAACCGCCTCAATTTTGTCATCAAAAAGATATCCCAACACCAAAGCCGGAATCACCGCAAAAGCAAGTTTAAAATAAAACTGCAGGTTTTTCAGATCAAAGAATTTCTTCCAGTAAGCCACTACTACCGATAGGATGGCGCCAAACTGAATGGAAACCTGAAACATTTTTAAAAATTCTGTTTCTTCCAGTCCCAGTAAATTGGCGGTAAAGCCCATATGGGCGGTCGAAGAAATCGGAAGGTATTCCGTAAGCCCTTCTACGATAGCAATGATGATTGCTTTGATTAAATCCATAACGTATTTAAAAATTAAAAGACTAAGAAACTGAGAAACCCGGATCGGTCCGGATTTCTCAATTTCTTAATCTCTAAATAAAATTGATTTTACTTTCTTTTCAGAATTGCATATACCTCGATCGCAAAACCGACCACCACAAACAACGGGGCGATGCGGATTCTGCGGATGGAGAAAATGCCTTCGTTCCAGGAGTTGGGATCGTATTTTCCGTCTACGGTATTGGCATCAGGTCCCATCATCAGAAGGAAACCCACCACAATACACGCAAAGCCGATCAGCATCCACTTAAAGTTCTGCTTTCCGAAGTAAAACGTGTTTTCCTGCGGCGCTTCGGCTGTTTCTTTTCCGAAGCTTTCTGCGGAAAATTTATTTGTTTTTTTGCTCATTGTTAAGAGTAATATAAGTCGTCAACATTTGATCTCAGGAATCTCCAGGTCGCGATCACTGTACTTAAGACCGTTATGAAGATCCCTACCCCCAATACAAGGAAAACCAGCCAGAAGTATTGGTTGTTATCCTGTACGAAAGCAGACCCGATTTGACTTGTAAAATAATACCAGACCCCGAAAAGCGCCAGAAGCCCGATGGCAGAGCCGATGGCTCCCAGAACAACTGCTTCGATAATGAAAGGCTTCAGGATAAATCTTCTTTTGGCTCCTACCAGCTGCATGGTTTTAATGATAAATCTTTTGGAGAATATTTTCAGACGGATGGAATTGTTGATCAGTACCACCGCCAGGATCAAAAACAGGATGGAAAATCCTAAGATCCATTTCAGAATCCTGCTGAGGTTGTTGTAGACATCCACCATCAGCGTGCTGTCGTTCTTTACATCGATAATTCCCGGAACGTTTTTAATGACTTTGATCGCCTGATCGATTTTGGCAGGATCCACATATTCCGGTTTTAAGGCAATTTCTACGGATGCAGGGAAAATATTTTCTTCAAAAAGTGCATCTGCATCGATTCCCATTGCTTTTTTAGCCTCTTGGGAAGCCATTTCCCTGGTGATGTAAGTGGCTTTTTTTACAGGCGCCAGTGTCTGAATTTCCTTGAAAACCTCGGCTTCCATTTTCGCAATTTTTACAGAATCCTTAGCATCGTAGTTTTCATCAAAGTAAGCATTTACCACCAGCTGTTCTTTGATATAATCTGAATATTTCTGGGCATTGATCAGGATAAGTCCCATTAATCCCAACAAAAATAACACTAAGGCAATACTTATTACGACTGTAATATTGCTTGACCTAAGCCTTTTCTTATTAAACTCATCTACCGATTTAGCCATTAATATTAAAATTTTTGGCTAAAATAGAAAAAATCTTCCGAAATTTGGGAACGAAAAAGAGAAAATCACTGTTAATAAAATCATAAAAAACATTGAGTGTAAAAGCAAAAAAGCATCTTGGTCAGCACTTTCTGACGGATGAAAACATCGCAAAAAAAATCGTGGACGGTCTTAGTTTTGAGGGTTATCAGAATGTCATGGAAGTAGGCCCGGGAATGGGTGTTCTGACCAAATATCTACTTGAAAAAGACCAGCATATTTATCTTGCGGAAATTGATAAAGAATCCATTGAATACCTGAAAAACAACTATCCGAAAATTACGGAAGAAACTTTTGTCGGCGATTTCCTGAAACAGGATTTTCAGTTGATGAAGGACGAACAGATTGCAATTATCGGAAACTTCCCCTATAATATTTCATCACAGATTTTATTTAAGATTATCGATCATTATGAACTGATTCCTGAAATGGTGGGCATGTTCCAGAAGGAAGTGGCCGAAAGAACGGCTGCCGTTCCGAGAACCAAAGATTACGGGATCCTGTCCGTCCTTATTCAGGCGTATTATGATACAACGTATCTGTTTACCGTTCATGAAAATGTATTCAACCCACCTCCTAAAGTAAAATCTGGCGTGATCCGGATCACCAGGAATCCGAAAGAAGGTCTGGCCGGAAATGAAATCCTTTTCAAGCAGATTGTAAAGGCCGGTTTCAACCAACGAAGAAAAAAGCTCTCCAATGCCCTGAAAATACTCGATATTCCTGAAGCTTTGAAAACCCATGAATTCATGGACAAAAGAGCCGAAGAACTCAGCGTAACGGACTTTATTTCCTTTACCAGGCTCTGGAAAGAAAACCGGTAATATGTACCTAACGTGACTCGAAGTAAAAGTTGGATTAATAAGCTGGAAGAAGGAAGTTTTTCTTGATAAAATTACTATCAATGGTATTAATAAATTGTTCTTTACTTATCAATATAAACCCTGGTTAAAATCCTGACTTATCAAACTGAAATCCGAATTTTAGCTTAAAAAAAATCAATGTGTCGGTTGCCTGGCGATATTCAATTAAATCAATTGAAATCATCGTATTAAAGTGAAGAATAAACAAAATTTATTTAATTCAGAAAATTAAGAGAAATAACGGAAAGTTTGCTGAATTAAAATTTAAATAGGCTCTAATCGATTTCACATTACTCAAAATAACGTCAGTTCGAGTGTTTTTTGCAGCTCAGCGGAGAAAAATGTATCGGGAACGTGTAAAGCAGGACCTCTGGTTTGTAGTTCGGCAACTTCCCGATACAATTTTTTCAAAATCTATCCGAAGCGACGGCCGTTAAATATCGAAGGTATTCTTCGTTGGTAGCTATTCTGTTTTTAAATCCGGAACTATTTAAGTCTGTTTTATATTAAATGATTGATATTTAAATGAATATCAGCGAGTTCACGTTAAAATAAAAAGAGGCTGTCTGAAAAATTTCAGGTAGCCTCTCCTTTTTTACAAGTAATTATCAAAAAAAAGACTGCCCGATCAGGGCAGCCTTTACATATTTGCATTATCGATTGATTGATTATTTATTCTCTGTTTTTCAGAAGAATCCATCCGGAGTGGTTCATATTGACTTTTGACTTCGGATACTGGAAATTAAATTTATACCAGTACGTCGCCGTCGGCAATCTTTTTCCTCCGAGTGTTCCGTCCCAGATTGGCGTCTGCTTGGAGAACCTGAACAATTCTGAGCCATAACGGTCGTATACCGATCCTGTGAAATTATTGAATGATCCGAGAGCCGTAAGGTCCAGAGTATCATTCACACCATCCTGATTCGGCGTAATGATGTTGGAAATGTTGAAGGTAAAGAATTCCAATGCGCCAACACAATGCGTCCCCACCGTTCTTACCTGAATGTTGTAATTCGTATTGTTGATTAAACCTGTGAATACATTCGACGGCTGCCAGGTGATTCCGCCGTCAACGGAATATTCTGCCGTCTGAGGGATATTGTTGATCATCGGAACTTCCGCAGTAATCGTCAGGGTGTTGTTGCTGTATTCAAGATTCGTTACATAAGGGGATGCTGCAGCCATTACTTTAGCCGTAAATGTCTTTTCGCAGAATCCGTTTTTGATCTTCACCGAGTAAATGCCCCACTGGTCTACATCGATGGTTCTGGTAACGGCGCCTGTACTCCACAGGTACGTATAGTTCGGTCCGTCTCCGGCGTCTAGGGTTACCCGATCTCCCGCACATATTTCTACGTCACGCAGGGAAGAAACGATTTCAGGCACTACCTCAACGGTAATTTTTGCAGGAAGCAAGGATTTACAGCCTTTGGCTCCAAGGGCATATACCTGGAAAGTGGTAGTGTTGTAAATGGTTGCGGTCTGGGTATTCCCGGTTCCCTGGAAATTCGCCCATTCGTAAGTAACTCCACCTGTCGCTGTAAGGTCTACCGTCTCTCCCGGACAGATTTTAAGACTTGACGATACAAGACTTACCGTTGGCCTGGCTTCTTTAGATAGTTTTAAGGTAACGGTCTTGCTGCAGAATGCTCCGTTTGAAACCACTACATAAAGGGTCTGGCCGTCGGTACCGTTGTAATGAAGAATATCGGTAATAAAATTGTTATTCTGGGCAAGAGCATCCGCTTGATTTACGTAAAAACGGAATACTGCTCCCGGGGTCGTGCTTATGGACGGCATGGCATCCGTTAAATCAAACCACGTGATATCCGGTGTGGAACAGAGCAGCAAAGTGGCATCCGATGCCGCCGGAGTTGTTCCCCCGTTGATTTTTATATTGGCTTTCCCCGGACACGGATTTCCTGGGAAGGTTACCTGAATTTCATAATTTCCGGGCTGCGTAGCCGTAATGGTCGGGGAAGTAGCTCCCGGGATCATATTTCCGTTAAAATACCACTGGTAATTCAGATTGGCTTGATTTACCGAGGCGGTAATCACCTGCGGTGTATTATCGCATACGTTAATCTCTTTCGGCAGCGTTGCTCCTGAAGGATCCTGTAATTCCACCCCGATATTGAATGAACCTCCTTCCAGAAATACGGCAGAATCATAAGACCGGTCGATGGCATCTGCAATAACCATTTTAAAATGATAAGACTGTCCTGCAACCACGGTAGCGGTAGCCTGAAGCGGTACGGTTCTTCCACTGAAGTTGGTTTCGATATTAGACGTATTATATCCTCCGAAAAAAGTAACGTTGGGAGCACCGCAATTCATATTGGTACCGGAAAAGCTGTTTTGCGGGTGAATATTGGTAACACTTACCGGCCCTGTACCCGGCGCAGGCAGTACAGCCATGTTTACATAAGGTCCGCCGGCGGTTGGCCGCAACAGTAAAGCAAATGCATCGGAAAAACTACACGGAAAAGTTCCTGTATATTCCTCAGAGGCAAACAGGTAATTGAACTTTACCTGAGAAGAAGTGGGCACGAAATCGAATTCAAGCACCACGGCATCCTGCAAAGAAACACTGGGGCTGGTAGCCGCCACCAGGTCCGGATCACTTCCTGATCCCACGTTAAAGCCGTTCGGACTGATCGGAGTATTGACATCAATATAGGCATTTCCGGCATCGCTTGCTCGTCCGGTCATCAGTATGATCCCGTCTTTAAACGGGAAATTGGTAGTTCCTCTGTTGAAGTATCCCCAAGCCCTGTCCGGATTGGTAGCCTGCGTTGCCGGACTTACCTGAACATTTGAAACGCTGGGTGTTACGCATGAGTTTGTACCTGATGAAATCAGTACATCTTTTATAAGTTGCAGCGGCGTAAAAGCTGAAGCCGGATAGTTGGGGGTATTAACATCTATAAACTGCCCTATCTTTTTATCTAAATTAGTCCGTGGTTTTCCGACAACTCTCGAAGCAGTATTCTGGGCATTCATATACCCGCACGACACTAAAAAAGAAAATAACAATAGATATCTCTTCATAATATTTTGTTTTAACAAATTTAATTTTTTTCTGCATAAATCGCATACATAATTGGCTTTTTTATGAAGAAATAATAAAAAAACCTCTCAAAATGAGAGGTTGTAATTTAAATATCTTTTAATTCCTGTTTTTAAGCAAAATCCATCCGCTTCGGAGCTCCAGTTGCTTACTTGCCGGGTTTTCCCACTGTACGCGGTACCAATAGGTTGCCGTAGGAAGAATAAGGCTTCCGCGCAGCATTCCGTTCCAGACGGTATTGTTTTTACCGGCTTTGAACACCTCCTGTCCGTACCTGTCGAAAATAGAAGCCGCAAAGTTGTTGTAGTTGCTGATTCCAGTGAAGTCCACCGTATCGTTTTTACCGTCTAAATTCGGCGTAATGGCATTGGTGACAACAAATGTGAAAAACGAAAGAGACGTAAAGCATTTGGCATCTTTTACTCTTACAAGCAATGTATAATTGGTATTGTCCAATACATTATAGAAAATATTGGATGCCTGCCAGTTGACCCCTCCGTTAATGGAATATTCCAGCGTCCCGTTGGAAGGATTCGTAGCGGTAAGGGTAAGGACGTTCTTTTCATAAGTAACATTCGTAAACTGCGGCAATGCCGGATTGATCAGCTGGGCCGAATATACTTTAGAACACGTTCCGTTGCTGATGGTCACCGAATACGTACCCGGAGTAGTTACCGAAATAGTCTGCGTTGTGGCTCCCGTATTCCATAAATAAGTGTAATTCGGTCCTGCTCCTGCATCTAAGATCGCGCTGTCTCCGGCACACGCATAAACATCCTGTAAGGTAGAAACAATTGCCGGTACCACTTCGATGGTAATGGAAGTCGGGTTAGCTACTTTACAGCCGTTTCCACCTAAAGCAAAAACGGAATATGTTGTTGTCACGGTTGGTGATACGATCTGTGTACTTCCGTTGCCCGGAAGGCCTACCCATTCGTAAGTTACCCCGCCGGTCGCCGTTAAAGTAACGGATTCCCCTACGCATATTTTGGATTTTGAAGCGGCAAGCACCGCTACCGGAGGACCCACAACAACGGTGATGGTGGCAGGGGTTGTTGAGACACAACCGTTCGTCCCCACCGCAGACACCGTATAAGTGGTTGTGGTTGCAGGCGAAACAACTTGGGTATTTCCATTTCCGGGAAGGCCTCCGCCCCAGTTATAAGTAGCGCCTCCCGAAGCCGTTAAAGTAACCGATTCTCCCGGACAGATCTGCAAAGCGGTAGAAGTCAGCGAAGCTACCGGAGCCGTTGTGTTCTGGGTTACCGTTACGCTTGCTGTGTAAGGACAATTGAGGTTATTGGGAAGATTCACACTTGTTACCGTCAAGGTATATACACCGCCTGCATTTACCACGGGCGTTAAGGTATTTCCTCCCGAAACGATATTTCCTCCTCCTGAGGCCGTCCATGCAATTGAATACCCCGCAGGAATTACCGATGAGGTTGCATTCAGCGTCAACTGTGGGGTCGTACAGGTAATCTGTTGTGGCGGATTGATGGTTAAAGTGGTTTGTGCGGTAGCTGACAGTTGCAGCGTTACCACATTCCGGCATCCGCCGTTGGTTACCAAAACATAGATCGTCTGTCCTCCGGCACTGTTAAAAGATGCAGGATTCGCAATGGTGTTGGCATTTCCCGCATTGGCATCTGCCAGGTTCAGATAATAGGAGAATGTAACGCCTGAAGCCGTTGTAATCTGAGGCTGGGCCTCCGTTAAATTATAATTGATCCCACCCTGCTGATAGCATTTTACTAAGGTAGCATTATTTACCGTAATCGGCTGGGTCACCTGTATGGTAATAGTTGCAGGGGTTGTTGATACACAGCCGTTTGCGCCCACTGCAGTTACGGTATAGGTCGTTGTTGTGGTTGGAGAAACCGTTTGGGTGGCCCCGTTTCCTGTTAGTCCTGTCCAATTGTATGTGGTGCCGCCCGAAGCCGTTAAAGTCACAGATTCACCGGAACAGATCAGCGTTTTGGAAGCCGTTACTCCTGTTGTCGGAGGCGCGCTGTCTCCCGTTACGGTAACACTGGCTACATTGGTACAGGTTAAATTTCCGGGCTGATAGGTATTTGAAATGGTTAAGGTATAAGTTCCCGCAGCATTTACCACCGGATTTAAGGTATTGGCACCCGAAACAATATTCCCGTTGGGGGTTGTCCAGCTAAAGGTGGATCCCGTAGGATAAACCGAGCCGGAAGCATTAAGGGTAATCTGTGGATTGGCACAGGTCAGAACCCCCGGTGCCGCAATCGTTGCGGTAATCTGAGCGGCTTTCACCAGCTGTAATTCGGCAACTTTCGAGCAGAAGCCGTTTTTAACCAATACGTATACGGTTTGTCCCGCACTTGGAAAAGCAGTCGGTGTCGGAATGGTATTGGTATTTCCAGCCAGAGCGTCGGACTGATTGATATAATAAGCAAATGTGGCTCCCGCTGTTGTACTGATGGAACTTTGCGCCGAGGTTAAATTAAATGTTGCATTTCCCTGGGTATAACAGGCGGTAAGCGTAGCATTCTGTACGGTGGGTGATGTACCGCCGACAATACTTACGGAAGCGGTCCCCGGACAGGTATTGCCCGGTAAAAATACCTGAACACTGTAAGTACCGGGCTGGGTGGCCGTATAGGAAGGCTGATTGGCGCCGGGAATGATATTCCCATTTAAAGACCATTGGTAAGTGGCACCACCTCCCTGCACTGAAGCCGTAAAGGTCTGCGGTGCATTATCACAAACATTAATCGATGAAGGAAGGGCTACTCCAGCAGGGTTTAAAAGCTGAACGCCTATATCAAAAGATCCTGCTTCAAGAAAAACCGCAGAATCGAAGTTGGAATCCTGGTAATCTGCCAGGACCATCTTGAAATGATAGGTCTGACCGGGAATTACAGTAGCGGTAGCCGTTAAAGGCACCGTACGTCCGTTGAAATTGGTTTCCACCTGCGGAATGTTATAACCTCCGAAATAAGCCACATTAGCAGCCCCGCAGGACAGCGGTGCACCGGTCTGGTATTGGGTGGCCGGGTGAATATTCGTCACACTTACCGGGCCCGCTCCTCCCGGAAGGACGGCGAGATTGGTATAAGGATCCCCTACCCTTTTCAGCAACAGGGCAAAACCGTCACTGATGGTACACGGGAAATTGGTCTGGTATTCTTTGGAAGCGAAAAGATATCTGAAAGTAACTTTCGTAGAGGCCGGAACGAAATCGAATTCGATATAGGTAGCATCATTCAACTGGTTGTTCGGAACGCCCAACGCTGCTGCCAGATCTGCATCTCCGCCTGAACCAAGCGGATCACTCAGCGTCCCCTGAAGATCATTTCCCGCTTTTCTCGCATATCCTGTGGTAAGAACGATTCCTTTCTCAAAAGGAAAGTTCGTTGTTGCTTTATTAAAATATCCCCAGCTTCTGTTCTGGTTGGTTACTGCTAAATTCGGAGAAACGGCCACATTGGTTACGTTGGCTGCTGAACAGGTGGATCCACCGCTGATCAGTACGTCTTTTACCAGCTGGCTGATGCTGAAGCCGGATTCCGGATATGCGGCGGTATTCACATCGATGAAAGCGCCAGCCTTCATATTTTCAGTCGTTTTTTTACTTACAACACCTTTCCCTTCCCTGCTCTGGGCGGAAAGGAAACCTGCTGCAAAAATTAAAAACAAAGCCAAAAATAAATTTTTTGTCCTCCTATCTAACATTTTATATTATTTTAAACAAAAATACTATTTTTTTTAATTGAATTACAATTCCCGGCAAATTGCATTGCCGTTAATACAATTAATTTTAACGTAAAAAGATTAATTTTCATTCTTTTAAAACGAGAAAAAGGCCGACAAATTGTCGGCCTTTTCCAGATATCGTTAAAATATTATTCAAAATTCTTCAGCAAAATCCATCCGGTTTTTACCACCGGCTTTTTACTGGCAGGATCTTCAAAACTTACCTGATACCAGTAGGAAGCAGTATTAAGGCGTTTGCCCTGGAAGTATCCGTCCCAGTAAGGCTGAAGCTTGCTTTCGCGGTACACTTCTTTTCCGTAACGGTCGAAAATGGAAGCTTTGAAATCTTTATTATCATTTACTCCTCTGAAATCGATAATGTCGTTAATGTTATCCCCGTTCGGCGTAATAACGTTCTGCATTACGAAAGTGAAATATTCCAGGAAGCCTACACAGCTTGTTTTCTTTACCCGTACCCTGATGGAAACCACCTTGTTTCTCGGAACATTGGTAAAGGTATTTGAGTTCTGCCAGGTCAGGCCGTTATCGATGGAGTATTCCAGCGCTCCGTTGCTCGGATTGCTTGCCGTGATAATCATTGTTCCGTTTTCATTATAATTTACATTAATGATTTCCGGAATAATGGCCTGGATGACCTGGGTTGTAAAATCTTTTGAACAGACCCCGTTAGTAATAGTTACTTTATAAGTTCCCGGTGTATTGACAGAGATGGTCTGCGTGGTAGCTCCCGTACTCCATAGGTACACATAATTCGGGCCTGCACCTGCGTCCAGGGTAATCGCATCTCCCTGGCAGATCATTCCGCCTGAAAGATTGGATTTAATGGCAGGAACCACTTCGATGGTGATGGTGGCCGGCTGTGACGGTTTACATCCCTGGGCGCCGATCGGATATACCGTATAGGTAGTCGTCTGTGTCGGGGAAACGGTATATGTAGAACCGGTTCCCGTAAGGCCTGTCCACTGGTAGGTTACTCCGTTTGCTGCGGTCAGCGTGGTGGATTCTCCCAGACAGATTCTTGTTTTGGTAGCTGTAAGCTGTGCTACCGGCGTAGCTTCTTTTCTTAAGGTTAAGGTAACCATCTTTTTACAGAAAGCTCCGTTGGAAACCACGACATAAAGCACTTGCCCGTCAGTTCCGTTGTAGCTGCTCATGGCTGCAGCAGAAAGATAATTGGTGTTCCCCGCCGTAGCATCTGCCTGGTTGACATAATAACGGACAACAGCCGTTGTAGAAGTCGTGATCAGGGGGGTCGCATTATTAAGATTAAAATTAGGCGTTGCAGGGGTCGTACAAAGTTTCAGGGTAGCATCCTGAGCCGGTGGTGTCGTACCTCCGACAATGGTTACCGTCGCAGAGGCAGGACAGGTATTTCCCGGAACCATTACTTTTACTTCATATACTCCAGGTGCCGTGGCAATATAAGTACCGCTTGTAGCACCGGGTATCGCTACTCCGTCCTTAAACCATTGGTACGTAAGACCTGTAACATTCGAAACCTGAGCAACCAAAGTCTGAGGAGCGTTGTCGCAAACATTCAGCGAATTTGGCAAAACCGCTCCGCTTCCGTCTACAAGCTGGATTCCTATATCGAAAGATCCTCCCTCAATGAACACGGCAGAATCGAATGCGGTATCCCTGAAATCGGAAAGAACCATTTTGAAATGATAAGAAACACCGGGCGTTACACTGGCAGTAGCCGTTAAAGGAACCGTGCGCCCTTCATAATTCGTTACAATATTGGACGTAGAATTATATCCCGCAAAATAGGTTTCGTTGATCGCAGGACATACTCCCGAAATGGCCGGGTGAATATTGGTCATGGATACCGGCCCCGCTCCTCCCGGCAGAACGGCCACATTTACATACGGTCCTCCTGCAGTAGGCTTGATCAGCAATGCGAAAGCATCCGAATATTGACAAGGATAGGAACCTGTATACTCCTCGGAAGCGAAAATATAATTGAATTTAACCTGACTGGAATTCGGGACGAAATCAAATTCGAGCATGACATTGTCACGGTAATGATCATCAGGATTGGTGCTGGTGTTGGGTACTGCTGCCAAAAGGTCCGGATCATCCTGACCCGCGCCCGTTACCGGCGTACTTACACTGGAAGCCACGTTCCCGGCCTGCCTTGCATAACCGGTTGTTAAAACGATTCCGTCCGTAAAAGGAAAATTGGTAGTTCCTTTGTGGAAATATCCCCAAAACCTGTCATTATCAGTAGCCGGCTGGTTTGGCGTTACCGTCACATTGGATACATTGGGAACCGAACAGGTAGATCCGCCGTTGATTAGGATATTTTTTACCAGCTGCTCTGCCGTAAAGGTCGACGGTGTATAACCGGCTGCATTTACATCTATGAAAACACCTGCTTTTTTGTTTGCCGCAGTCACAATATTCTTAGGTGCTTTGCGCTGCCCCAGCAACGATGCTGAAAAAGTGAGGAATGCTAAGATAAAATAGTAGTTTTTTAGTCTATAATTTAACATTTTGATGTTGTTTGTTCAAAAATAATGATTTTTTAATTAAAATTTCCCCAAAAAGCTATTCCTTTTTACTAAAAATTTAAATCTCTTTAAAAATTCGGAAGAGAAGATAATATATCTGTATAAACGAAAAAGACTGATAAAAATTATCAGCCTTTCCAGATTGTTTTGTTTCCAAATGATCTATTATTCTTTTTTAAGCTCATCAATCATGCTTTGAAGCTCTTCTATTTTGTCTTTCAAGGCTTTGATTTCATATTTATTGGAGCTTACATTGCTTTTCAGCATCACATTTTTAGCCCTTTCGCTGTGATCTTCCTCGTCTTCCTCTTCATTAATTTCCTCAATATCTTCCTGGATGTCTTCTATATCTTCATTAATTTCTTCAATGTCCTCGCTGATTTCTTCGATATCTTCACTGATTTCCTCGATGTCTTCCTGAATGTCTTCGATGTCTTCCTGGATATCTTCAATTTTTTCGTGGCTTTTATTCACCGACATCTGGATAAAAATAGCCAGGTAAATGGCTTCCAGCGAAACAACTGTCGTCAGGATCAGCAGCATCTTGTCGAACTCCACCAAATGCAGCACCGGCAGAAGAAAAGAAATAATAAAAAATAAGGTATGGGCAATCAGCGACGGTATGGAACCGATCCACCAGGTAATCCCGTTTGCAATTTTTTCTAAAGCCTCTGTTTTTTCTTCGTATTTTTTCATTGTGTTCTGTTTTTTATAGCAATTCTTTGGTTACTCCCAGGCCGAAAAGGGCAAAATCATATCTTGCGGGATCCTGATCATCAAACGTTCTGATTACCAGATCCAGTTCTTCCACGGTTTTCCAGTCGTTCTGTGTCCTGGAGATCAGGCCCAGTTTTCTTGAAATATTCCCGGTGTGCACATCCAGCGGAATTGAAAGGTGTTTGGGATCAATCGTTTCCCAAATTCCGAAATCCACTCCGCGTTTGTCTTTACGGATCATCCACCGAAGAAACATAATGATTCTTTTGGTGGAAGAATTTTTATAGGGCGAACTTACATGCTTGTGGCTCCTGTGCTTTTCGATGCCGAGAAAACGTACCCTGAACCGTTCGATGGCATGGCTGAAATTGGTTTCCGGATCACGGACTGCAAATAAATCTTCCAGGCTTTCATTTTCGGTATAAATCCGGTTGAACTGCCTGATGAAATAGACAAAATCTTCTCCGTTAAAGGTCCGGTGAATGCTTTTATCCTGAATATCCTTTAAATCTTTTTCAGAATGGTTCAGCACGAAATCATAGGGCGAATTCCCCATGATATCCAGCATCTTGTCGGCAGATTTAAGGATCGCTTTCCGGTTTCCCCACGAAATGGTCGCCGCCAGAAATCCTGCAATTTCGATATCCTGCTGCAAGGAAAAACGGTGCGGGATCTGGATCGGATCATGTTCTATAAATTCCGGCCGGTTGTACCGGTCTGCTTTTTCATCCAGGAAGATTTTTAATTCTTCAAACTTCATCATTCAATTTCTAAATTTTTACAGGCTCCAACGCTTTCGGTAAAAAAGTATTCGGGAAAATCGTTTTTGCCTCGTCGGTAAATACCGTCAGATCCCCATACCGGTTGGAAAAATGCCCCAATATCAATTTTCCTACTCCTGCTTTCCGGGCAATAACCGCAGCTTCCCGGGCGGTTGTATGTCCGGTATAATCGGCCATTTCTTTCAGATCATGCAGAAAGGTGGACTCGTGGTATAATACGGTAACATTTTTGATAATCGGGATGACGCTTTCCAGATACCGAGTATCACTGCAGAAGGCGTAGGAAACCGGTGGTGCCGGATCAACGGTCAGGATTTCATTTTTAAGGATATAGCCGTCACTCAGAACAAAATCCTTTCCTGCTTTGATGTTGTGATAGTCGCAGGTTTCTATTTCGCTGTACTTGGCAATTTCCTTCATATTCAGGTGCCTGTCTTTCGACTTTTCCCTGAAAAGATAGCCGTTGCAGTAGATTCTGTGATCCAGAGGAATCGTGTATACCTCTACCCTGTTGTCTTCATAAATTTTCTCTGAATAATTCTTATCCAGCTCATGGTAGACCACTTCAAAACCGCGGTGGGTTTCCGTAATCGTAAAAATGGTTTCCAGCATTTTTTTTATTCCCAGCGGACCATAAACATGCAGCGGTGTTTCTCTTCCTAACAGCCTGAAAGATGCAATAAGCCCCGGCAGGCCGAAACAATGGTCTCCGTGAAGATGGGAAATGAAAATATGGTTGATCTTCGAAAATTTTGCCTTTGCTTTTCTCAGCTGGACCTGTGTTCCTTCCCCGCAGTCGATCAGGAAAGACCGTTCCTCCATTTCCAGGAATTGGGCGGTCGGGGAAGAATTGACAGTAGGAATTGCCGAATTAAAGCCTAATATGGTTAAATAAGTACTCAAATCGATAGTTTATTATATACACAAAGGTACGGATTAAGGTTTAGATTTAGGTTGAGACAAAGGCTGAAACTCAGATTGCAAGCAGGATATCCGTTACCTTTATCTTTGCCTTAACTTTTAGCTTTCAGAAACTTTAGAAACAAATCCAGTGCCTGTTTTCTGTGGCTGATCTTATTTTTATCCTGAGGTTCCATTTCAGCGAACGTCATGTCATAGCCTTCCGGAACAAAAATCGGGTCGTAGCCGAAACCTTTGAAGCCCTTGTTTTCTTCCAGCAGGTTGCCGTGAACCCTTCCGTCGAAATATTGCGCCCCGTTTTCATCATAATAGCATAAGACGGTAATGAAATAGGCTTTCCTGTTTTCGACTTCCTGCATCTCATCGAGCACTTTCGCGATGTTTTTGGCAAAATCGTGATCGCCTGCGTACCGTGCGGAAAAAATCCCGGGTCTTCCGTCCAAAGATTCCACCACCAGGCCGCTGTCGTCTCCAAGGCTCGGAATACCTGTTTTTTCAAAGCAGTACTTGGCTTTAATCAGTGCATTGGCATTGAAGGAATCGCCGTCTTCAACAATCTCTTCATGAATATTATAATCCGTAAGGCTTTTAACGACAAATTGGTCGCCTAAGATCTGCTGGATCTCTTCTTTTTTATGGATGTTGTGTGTTGCAACCAGTAATTCCATCTCCGTTTTCATTTTAATTTCTATTTTATTTTAAATACAAAATGCACAATAATTTTCTTAAGGATAAAAATAGTATTGGTGAAATATGTATCAAAAAATTTATTAATATTCAGATCTAAATTTCGGAATAATGAACTTTGTACTTTTTCGTAAAGAGATAAAAGAATAAAGAAAAAAGGATAAGTCCCATTCCCAGTATCATCCATTCCGGTATTTTAAAAGCATCCGCGAAGCTTTCGTTTTTAGTATAGGTAATCAGTAAGGTAGAACATAAATTGTTGAAGCCATGCAGCAGCATCGGCAGCAGCAGGGATTTTGTTTTGTAATAGACCAGTCCCAGAACGCATCCCAGCAGCACCGCTCCTACAAACTGCCATGGATTTCCATGCACCAGCCCGAAAATAATGGATGCATACACAATAGCTTTCCAGGGCGCTACTCCTTTATTCATCAATCCTTTCTGGATGATTCCCCGGAAAATAATTTCCTCAAAAATCGGTGCACAGATCACCGCTGTAATAATCATGACTACCGGATCATCGGTCAGTTTTTCCATCAGCTGAGTAAAAAACTCATAATATTTCCCGAAAAAAGGGCCTGTTGTAGGAATCTGCGAGGTAATGAATTCTGCAATGAACATCATCCCGGTCATCATCGGAAAGATCAGCAGATAGGTATAAAAATTGGTCGGCGAAAAATTGAAGTTCAGCTTTTTCCCTGTTGTCCTTCTTACGATAAAAAAATCAAAGAAAGCAATGGCGGTAACGAACCCTGCCGCGTTGGCCAGCATAAAAAACCAATCCCGGTACTGCAGGTTTTCTTTAAAGGTAAACATCCAGAAGACATTAAAGAAAGAAGTGGCCATGGTTCCTGCAAATAATCCCGCCAACAGCACCAGGCCTCCGATCCATGTAAAGGTATACTTCGGATATTTATTTTCCATAGAGTATCGATGATTTTTAAATTCAAACAAAGATAAATCAAATTATGGGAAAAGAGGATTCCGGCAGAGTAATTGCCTGTAAAAACCGGATACAATTTAATGTATACCGAAGCAGAAATCTGATAATAGGCTTGAAGCGGGAAGCTGGATGCCTGAAGTTCCTTTTGTCAAAATATGACCGAAGGTACTGATGATCAAATGAAACAGTTTGTTTTCCAGTAAAAAACCACAACAAACTGAATATAATTTTAATATGATCCAATTCACGTTTTTTTATGAGCCATTACCAAAGGATCTGTTTTGTATCAAGTAACTTTGCTTTTAATTTTTTAATATGGATAAAGTAATGAAGCGGCCGGAGAATGTTAATTTATCCTTGCTTACCTATGTTTGTTTTACTTTCTTAGGCTATTTTGTCATCGGACTATCACTGTCCGTCCTTCCCATTTTTATTAACAAGAGTTTGGGCTTCAGCCTGGTGGTTGCAGGACTGGTGATCAGCCTGCAGTATGTTTCGACCTTTTTTCTGAGAGCATATTCCGGGAAGATGATTGACGGAAAAGGCCCGAAGCCGACCGTTCTGTACAGCATGCTGGGTTTTTCCCTCACCGGAATTTTCCTGATTGCAGCTTATTATTTTAAAGCTTCGCCTTACCTCAGCCTAATATTCCTGATCATTACCCGGCTGCTTACCGGCTGTGCGGAAGGATTGGTGGGTGCAAGCCCCATCAACTGGGCCATCATGGCGGTGGGTGAAGAACATACAGCCAAAATCATTTCCTACAACGGGGTGGCTTCTTACGGAGCGTTGGCTATCGGTGCTTCTTTGGGCATTATCATCGAGCATGATTTCAGCCTGTACGGTATCGGCATCCTTTCCATTGTTATGGGAATTGCGGGATTCTTTTATGCGCGGACCAAAAAAAACGCAACCAATCCCAATACGCAGGAAGCCCAGTCTTTCTGGAAAGTATTGAGAAAAGTTGCTCCATTCGGCGCCTGTCTGGCGTTGGGCGGTCTGGGTTTTGCCAGCATATCGACATTCATCACGCTGTATTACAATTATTTCCACTGGAACAACGGTGCCTTATGCCTGAGCGTATTTGGCGGGCTTTTCGTCATCGGAAGGCTGGTATTCAGCAATGTGATTAAAAACTACGGCGGAATCAGGGTCGCAATGGTCTGCCTCCTGGTGGAAACCATCGGCCTCCTGATTATTTCTTTTGGAACGAATCCTGAAATTGCGTTGGTAGGAGCCGGTGTAACAGGCCTTGGATTTTCACTGATCTTTCCGGCTTTGGGAGTTGTGGCCATTAACAGTGTTCCGGCTTCCAACCAAGGTTCTGCCTTGGCGGGGTACGGGCTCTTCATCGATCTTTCACTGGGCGTTGCCGGGCCTCTGATCGGCGGGGTTGCGGATATTTACGGAATGATCTATATTTTCCCGTTCAGTGCCGGAATGGTTTTTATCGGACTGGGACTGGCTTATCTGCTGAAAAGAAAATCGGATTCGTGAGTTAGCTTTAACAGATTTCTTTTAAACACATGAGACACATCAGTTTTTAGACTACAGCGTTGAAAATATTCAGAACACATAAGAAAGAAAAATCAAAGATTTTTTATTTATTTTTTTTAAATCTTAAGGACACCTGCTACGCTTTGTAAGAAATTGAAGCGGCATAATTCAAAAAAATTCCAGCTTGCAGCTTACTGACTGGACTTCTATTTTGGATTCACACCAATAGGCGCGTTTAAATCTTTTGCCACTTTTGCGGTTAAAGAAAAATCGATTTTCAGGATTCGACAAAATTCACGATTTTTGCAACTTCAAAATACGATATGCCAGACTTAATCAAAGAAATAGAAAAAAGGAAAACCTTTGGGATCATCTCCCACCCCGATGCCGGAAAGACCACACTTACGGAGAAGCTGCTGCTTTTCGGGGGGGCGATCCAGGAAGCGGGTGCGGTAAAATCCAACAAGATAAAAAAAGGAGCCACTTCCGACTTTATGGAAATCGAAAGGCAGAGAGGAATCTCGGTAGCAACTTCCGTACTGGCTTTTGAATACAGGGACCATAAGATCAACATCCTGGATACACCGGGTCACAAGGATTTTGCGGAAGATACCTACCGTACGTTAACGGCCGTAGACTCCGTAATTGTCGTGATCGACGTGGCAAAAGGGGTTGAGGAACAGACGGAAAAGCTGGTAAAGGTATGCCGGATGCGGAATATTCCGATGCTGGTTTTCATCAATAAGCTTGACCGTGAAGGTAAAGACGCTTTTGACTTGCTGGATGAGGTGGAACAGAAACTGGGACTGACGGTTTGCCCGCTCTCCCTGCCAATCGGCATGGGAAGCGATTTCCAGGGAATTTATAACATCTGGGAAAACAACATCCAGTTGTTTCTGGAAGAGAAAAAGCAAAAAGTTGGTGAAGCGATTAAGTTTGATGATATTAATGATCCTTCAATCGATGAGGTAATCGGGGAAAAAGCAGCTACGACTTTAAGAGAAGAACTGGATCTGGTACAGTCGGTTTATCCGGAATTCAACCGTGAAGATTATATGAAAGGCGATCTGCAGCCGGTTTTCTTCGGCTCGGCCTTGAATAACTTCGGGGTCCGCGAACTGCTGGATGCCTTTATCGATATTGCCCCGATGCCGCAGCCGAAAGAAAGCGACACCCGTCTGGTAAAGCCTGAAGAAGAAACTTTTACAGGATTTGTTTTCAAAATCCACGCGAATATGGATCCGAAGCACAGGGACCGTCTTGCTTTCGTAAAGATTGTTTCCGGAACGTTTAAAAGAAATGAAAATTACCTGCTGGTAAGAGAAGGCAAAAAGATGAAGTTTTCTTCGCCAAATGCTTTCTTTGCCGATAAAAAAGAAGTAGTGGACGAAAGTTTCCCGGGAGATATCGTAGGGCTTCATGATACCGGAAGCTTCAGGATCGGTGATACCTTAACCGGCGGTGAAAAACTGAGCTTTAAAGGAATTCCAAGCTTCTCTCCTGAACATTTCAGATACATTAATAACAATGATCCGCTTAAAGCGAAACAATTGGCGAAAGGGATCGACCAGCTGATGGATGAAGGGGTAGCCCAGTTGTTTACGCTGGAAATGAACGGCCGTAAGATCATCGGAACGGTAGGTGCGCTTCAGTACGAAGTAATCCAGTACCGTCTGGAACATGAATACGGAGCAAAATGTACATATGAGCCTCTTTCCATGCACAAAGCCTGCTGGGTGGAAGCCGATGAAAAATCGGAAGAGTTCAAGGAATTTGCAAGATTGAAGCAGCGGTTTTTAGCGAGGGACAAATACAATCAACTGGTTTTCCTGGCGGATTCATCCTTCACAATCCACATGACGCAGGAGAAGTTCCCGAACGTGAAGCTGCATTTTATCAGTGAGTTTCAGAATGCTTAATTAAAAGTTTTTTATATATAGAGAGATCCGCGGAAGTTTTTCTGCGGATTTTTGTTGTTGGAAGACGCAAAGACGCAAAAAACATTTCCAATCATGCTGCAAAAGGCGCAAAGATTTTATCTCCGATAAAATTTCTTCCTGCTGATTTAAAAAAAATAAAAATTTGACGGCGTCAAATTCTTTGCGCTCTAAAGCAGTATAATGATCCAATTCTCTTGCGCCTTTGCGCGTTCCAACAAACCGTTAAAATAGAATATAAAAACGCAGAAAATTTTCACATTTTCGATTCAGACTTCAACTGTACGTTTCACGAATCATTTTATCCGTTTACAAAACATGAATTTAAGTACATCAGCTTCAGATAAATTTTATTTTCACCTGAAAATTCTTGTAAAACACTTTGTAAAACATTTACAATGATTTGATTTTTAATTAAATAAAATTTTACGATCGAAATACATTTCCTTTACAATCTTTACAACAATCCTGCTCCTAATTTTACCTCATCGAAAAAATTAAGGTTATGAAAAAATTCATTTTACTCGCTGCGGTATCAGGCACGTTCATTATGTGTAAAAAAGGAGAAACGGCTGCTTCAAGTTTAGAAAGCACCATTCATTCGGCAGACAGTGCGTTTTCGGCGGCTTCCGAAAAGCTGGATGATGTAAATAGTAAGGCCAACACTACATTGGATTCCGCGAATGTAAAAATCAAAGATTTTGAAAATGCCAAAAATGAGGTGAAAGATAAAATCGAGAACACTTCAAAGATGGTAGATTCACTTTCGGAAAAGATTTCCAATGTTGCGCTGGAATCCAAAACGGAAAAGAAAGATTCACTAAGAAAAGATCGGAAAATCGTGGTGAATGTCCCGGCTCCAAAGGTAATCCGGGAAACAAAAGTCATTTATAAAGACCAGCCTGAAAAGGAAAATCCTGAACTGAATATTCTGAAAAATAAGCTCGTGAAGACAGGAACGCTGGAACTTAACGTTAATGATGCCGAAACCGCAAAAGAAATGGTAAAAGAAGAAGTTGCCCGGTACGACGGATTTATCAGAAGTGAAAACATTTCGGTAGGCAACGATGACCGGCAAATGGCATATCTTAAAATAAAAGTTCCGCTTCAGAAATTTGATTACCTGATGAGTGACCTCAGCAATGACCTGGGAGATATCGAAAACAAAAGCATCGAGGTGACCGGGCAGGAAATCATGGAAAATACGCTGTGCGAGATTGATATCACACTGTATGGAAAGGAAGGAAACTTTGCAGAGCAAAAAGAACCGGAAAGCTTTGGGGATAAATCTTTCGCGGCAGTGTCTTCGGGCTGGAATGTGATTACTTCAATCTTCCTGTTCCTCCTTCCGCTCTGGCCTTTATTTTTACTGGGAGGAATCGGTTATTATTTTTATAAAAAGAGGGGTACAAACACAAACCGCCATGACCCTCATTGATTTCGAAAGTCCATCCTCTGGGATGATTCTTTATCGGTTATTAATTGGCTGGATGAGGGAAGTTTTTTTTAGCAATCCCCCCCTATTGTATTTACGTTAAAAGTTTTTGACCGCTTCAGAACGAAAAGTGCCCATTTCTTTGAAATTATTTTAACCTTTGAATCAAATTTGTATTATTTTAATAATATTTTAATCGAGAATCCGTTTTATGAAAAATTCTTATGCTTAATTTTACTTCGTTATAAGAAGGGATGGAAACTGAAAATAATTTTAAATAAAAAATTTAACCTTTATTAAAAATGACCATCCAATAGATAAAGCTGATCAGATTAGATATTCAGATAAAAGATATATATTATTAATATTTTGTGGTTCGTGTGAAGTAAAAAGGCTCTCAAAACTGAGAGCCTTTTACTATTTCTGTATAATTAAGCAATTACTTTGCAATGCTTCTTGAAATAACGATCTTCTGGATCTCGGAAGTTCCTTCATAGATCTGGGTGATTTTGGCATCCCGCATCATTCTTTCTACATGATATTCTTTTACATATCCGTATCCGCCGTGGATCTGTACGGCTTCAATGGTCGTATCCATGGCCACCTGGGAAGCGTAGAGCTTAGCCATTGCACCGCTTTCGGAAATGTCTTTTCCGGCATCTTTCTCTACCGCCGCTTTGTAGCAAAGCATTCTTGCCGCCGTAATCTGGGTTGCCATATCCGCCAGTTTGAAAGCAATCGCCTGGTGGTTGATGATTTCCGTTCTGAATGCCTTTCTCGTTTTTGCATATTTCAATGCCAGTTCGTAAGCTCCGGAAGCAATTCCCAAGGCCTGGGAAGCAATCCCGATTCTACCGCCGTTCAATACGGCCATGGCGAAATTAAATCCGAAACCGTCTTCCCCGATTCTGTTTTCTTTCGGTACTTTTACATTGTTGAAGATCAAAGAATGGGTATCGCTTCCTCTGATTCCCAGTTTGTCTTCTTTCAGTCCGATCTCAAAACCTTCCCAACCTCTTTCTACGATGAAGGCGTTGATTCCTTTATGTTTTTTCTCAGGATCGGTCTGGGCGATCACGATATAATAAGTAGCCGTTCCACCGTTGGTGATCCAGTTTTTGATCCCGTTCAGCAGATAATAATCTCCTTTATCTTCAGCGGTTGTTTTCTGGGAAGTGGCATCCGAACCCGCTTCAGGCTCCGATAAGGCAAAAGCCCCGATTACCTGTCCGCTCGCCAGAGGCGTAAGGTATTTTACCTTCTGCTCTTCGGAAGCGAATTTTTCAAGACCGGCACAAACCAATGAATTATTTACGGACATTACCACAGCGGCAGAAGCGTCGATCTTGGCGATCTCCTCCATGGCCAAAACATAGGAAACACTGTCCATTCCGGCACCTCCGTATTTAGGATCCACCATCATTCCCAAAAGACCCATTTCCCCCATTTTCTTTACCTGTTCGGCAGGAAACTTCTGGTCGCGGTCTCTCTCGATTACCTCCGGTAATAGTTCGTTCTGAGCAAAATCCCTTGCTGCCTGCTGAATCATCAGCTGTTCTTCTGATAAATTAAAGTCCATAAAAAAATAATAATTAGATGGTCGCTAATTTACACTTTTTGGCCAAATCTGAAAATAGAATGACAAATTAGAGGATAATAAAGAAAAACGGTAATTTATAAATATTCACCAGATATAAATTAAGTTTGAATTATTAAATCTATTAGGGCATACCTTTTATTAATTTCTAATTAACACTTATGATTTCCTCAATTAAAAAAAATTCTTATATTTAAAATTATTAAAATCATATAATAAGAGTCATGACCATCAAAAGATTATTCGATATACCACACTATGCCTTAGAGAAATATCCGAAGCAGGATATGTTTGTAACGAAGTACCAGGGGGAATGGAAAAAAACGTCAACACAGGAATTCATCAACCAGGCCAACAAAATTTCGAGAGGGCTTCTGAAGCTTGGGATAAAACCCGGTGATAAAATCGCTTTAATTACCACCAATTCGCGTACCGAGTGGGCCATTATGGATCTCGGGCTATCGCAGATCGGTGTGGTGTCGGTGCCTGTATACCCGAATATTTCACCCGAAGATTATGAGTTTATTTTTACCAATGCAGAAATTAAATACTGCTTTGTTTCGGATAAGGACCTTCTGAATAAAGTCGTGAAAGTAAAACACAACATTCCATCGTTACAGGGGGTTTTTACTTTCGACAATATTACCGGAGCCGCCAACTGGAAAGAAATCATCGACCTTGGTGAGGACGAGTCTACCCAGATTGAGGTTGAAGACCTGTCCAAAGCCATCAACTCCGAAGATCTGGCCACCATCATCTATACCTCGGGAACGACCGGAAAACCGAAAGGGGTAATGCTTACCCATCATAATATCGTTTCCAACGTATTGGGTTCCGTACCGAGAATTCCGAAGAAAAAAAGCCTGGATTATAAGGATACCAGGGTGCTGAGCTTCCTGCCGATCTGCCATATTTTCGAAAGAATGCTTTTCTATCTTTTCCAATACAATGGTTTTTCCATCTATTTCGCAGAGAGTATTGAGAAGATGGGCGAAAACGTAAAAGAAGTGAAACCCCACTATATGAGCGTTGTACCAAGGCTGGTAGAAAAAGTATATGATAAAATCTATGCGACCGGTTCTTCTGCCGGAGGGCTGAAGCAGAAAATATTCTTCTGGGCACTGGATCTGATTTCAAAAAAGAAAACCGTTTCCAAGCCGTCGGGTTTAAAAGAAATTATTGCCGATAAGCTGGTCTTCAAAAAATGGAGGGAAGGTCTTGGCGGTGAAATCGTTACCCTGGTTTCAGGATCCGCAGCTTTATCTACCCGCTTGAATCTGATGTTCCAGAACGCCGGAATCCCTATTCTTGAAGGATACGGGCTTACCGAAACTTCACCGGTAATTTCGGTAAACAGCTTTGAAAAAATGAAAATCGGAACGGTAGGTTTACCGCTTGATAACCTTGACGTTAAAATCCAGGCCGATGGTGAAATTACCGTAAAGGGACCATCTGTTTTCAAAGGGTATTTTAAAAATGAGGAGATGTCCAAAGAAGTATTTACCGAGGAAGGCTATTTCAGAACCGGGGATATCGGACATGTCGACAGTGACGGTTTTTTACAGATCACCGACCGTAAAAAGGAGATGTTCAAAACATCAGGCGGAAAATACATCGCTCCGCAGACCATTGAAAACCAAGCCAAAGCCTCCAAGTTTATCGAACAGATCATGGTGGTGGGTGACGGCGAGAAAATGCCGTGCGCATTGGTCCAGCCCGATTTTGAATTTGCCAAAAGCTGGGCCATGAGAAACAATCTCAACATTGGTACTACCCCGCAGGAAATCGCAAAAAGTCCAGAGCTGAAAGACCGGATCAAGAAAGAGATCGACGGCATCAACGAACATCTCGGAAACTGGGAGCAGATTAAAAAAATCGAACTGACCCCTGAAATCTGGGCCGTCGATACCGGACTTTTAACGCCTACACTGAAGCTGAAAAGAAAAGCCATCAAAGAAAAATTCTTAAGTCTTTACAATAAGATGTATGAACATCACGAATAACGAAAAACCGCTTCTCTGGAGCGGTTTTTTTTATGTTGAAAGCTAAGCCTTATAAAGTTATAATACCATGCTTATCACTCCGTAGGAATCCAAGCATAGTATTAGCGCATCAATTGGAAAAATTCGAGTTTGGATTCCTGCGGAATGACAAAGTAGATGGAATTATACTATAAGAATTAATCCTGTAATAAACCTTTAATATTATAACACAACGCTTGTCATTCCGTAGGAATCCAGCCTTAGTATTAGAGAATAGCTTGGAAAGATTCGCGTTTAGATTCCTACGAAATGACAAAGTAGATGGAATTATACTATAAGAATTAATCCTGCAGTCGCCTTAATATCCCAAAAAAACAAAAAAGCTGTTTCAATTGAAACAGCTTTGTATTTTAAATCGTAATTAAATTAAAACTTAATTACAGCATTCATTCTTTCGTTTTCTTCCATGACCAGTTCGTCGTCCACAAGGATTTTACCGGAATGTTCATCGATGATGATCTTCTTTCTCTGTGCGATTTCCATCTGCTTCTGAGGCGGGATGGTGAAGAAAGATCCTTTCGGAGCTCCTCTTTCCAAACCTACTACGGCAAGACCGTTCGGAGAGTTGGTTCTGATTCTGTTGTAAGAAGCCAGTAATCTTTCGTCGATTTTTGCAGCATATTCTTTAGACTGCTCGATCAGGTATTCTTCTTCTTTCTGGGTTTCAGCGATAAGGCCTTCAAGCTCTTCTTTTTTGAACTTCAGGTGATTCTTCAGATCATCGATCTTGGAATTCAATTCATCCAAAGTTTCGTTTTTGTGAGCAATTTTAGCACCGAATTCCTTGATTCTTTTTTCAGCAAGCTGGATCTCAAGTTCCTGATATTCCATCTCCTTGCTTAAAGCTTCAAATTCTTTATTGTTTCTTACGCTGTCCTGCTGAGATTTGTATTTTTCAATTAAAGTCTTTGCATGGTTGATCACTTCATGCTTCGTTTTGATCTGGTCGTCCTGATCTTTAATGTCTGCATGAAATTTTTCAGCTCTTTTTTCAAGACCTTCGATTTCAATCTCAAGATCCTCTACTTCGATTGGCAATTCTCCTCTGGTATTTCGGATTTCGTCCAATCTGGAATCAATGATCTGCAAATCGTATAAAGCTCTTAATTTCTCTTCAACTGAAATATCGTTGGTTTTTGCCATATTCTAAATGAAATAATTTACCGGGTTTGTTTTCTCAATAGATTTTGAGATTGCAAATGTACTAAATTTTTGTGATAAAATTTCAAATAATTGTTGAGTTACAAATTGTTCTGATTCAAAATGTCCGATATCGCAGATAAGCATTTTCGATTCTGCGAGGAAAAAATCATGGTATTTTACATCTCCCGTAAGATAAGCATCACATTTTTTGGAAATTGCAGAACGGATGCCGCTGGCCCCGGAGCCGCCCAATATGCCTACCCTTTTTATTCTTTTGTGGTTAAAATCAGAATGCCTGATCATCTCCAGCCCGAATTTTTCTTTAACGAAGTTCAGGAAATCCTGTTCATCCATCGGTTCTTCAAAATCGCCGTACATCCCGAGTCCGGAATACTGATTGGTATTGTCCAGGCTGTAAATCTGGTGCGCCACTTCTTCATAAGGATGAGCCGTTTTCATGGCATTGACGATCTGCCCCTGTTTGTAATCTTCGAAAATAACGGAAACCATATCTTCATCGGCATTTTCCCGTACTCCCTGCTGTCCCGAAAAAGGATCCGATCCTTCCACAGGCCTGAAAGTCCCGTTTCCATTCACGGTAAAACTGCATTCGTCATAGAAACCGATATTTCCTGCACCGGCACTGAAAAGCGCTTCTTTTACTTTATCCGAATATTCCTTCGGAACGAAAACCGTAAGCTGTTTCAGGTTATTTTTTTTAGGCAGTAAGATTTTCAGGTTTTTTAATCCCAGCTGATCACAGATCCCACGGTTGACGCCGAAGAAATCGTTATCGAAAGCCGTGTGTACTGCATAAATGGCGATTTTATTTTCAAGAGCTTTAATAACTGCCCTTTCCACGTAATTTTTCCCGGTAAGCGATTTTAGTCCCGAAAAAATAATCGGGTGAAAACATACAATCAGGTTACAGTTTTTAAAAATTGCTTCTTCCACCACATTTTCCAGGGCATCGTGGCAGACCAGGATTCCGCTTACATCGCGGTCCCACGATCCGCACAGCAGACCGACGTTATCGAAATCTTCTGCCTGGCTTATCTTAATCCGTTCCTCGATTTTTGAAATTACCGTTCTTAGTTTCATGATTTAAAATTTGTAGTAGGGCGAAGATATTAATTTTTTACCGGTAATTATCCTCAGGCCATTTATTTCCGGTTATGAAAGGATCAGCCACCAGATCCTGTGATTAAACTTTTATAAAAATGCATTTAAAATTCCGGCGGAAAAATTTACACCGGATTGTTCATTCAGTTCAATTCGAAAATGATTAACTTCGTTAGGATAAACAACTATTAAATGGAAAGGGAACATCAGCTGATTCCGGGAGATCAGCTCTGGAAAAGACACCTGTACAGAATCATTTACAGATCCGACACCAAACTCGGAAAACTTTTTGATATTATATTGCTTATACTAATCCTGGTAAGCACTTTCATCATCATGATGGAAAGCATTCCGAAATTGGATAAAAGGTTTCATTATACTTTTATTATTCTGGAATGGATCATTTCCATCTTTTTCTCTGCAGAATATTTTTCGCGGATCGCTGTCGTTAAAAACAAAAACTGCTACATTTTCAGCTTTTTCGGCATCATCGATTTCCTGGCCCTTGTACCTTTTTACCTCAGCTTCCTGTTTCCGGTGACCAAATATTTCCTGATTTTCAGAATGCTGAGAATGCTGAGGGTATTCCGGGTTTTCAATCTTCTGGATTTCATGAACGACGGAAGCGTTATTGTACGGGCATTAAAAAACAGTTCCCGGAAAATATACATCTTTCTGCTGTTCCTGATTATCTTCTCGGTAATCGTAGGTTCTCTGATGTTTATGGTAGAAGGCGGCAGGCCGGGATTTGAAACCATTCCGCAATCGATTTACTGGGCGGTAGTTACGGTAACAACGGTAGGATACGGTGACGTCTCCCCTATTACGCCATTGGGAAAGTTCTTTGCCGTAGTCCTGATGCTGGCCGGTTATTCAATCATTGCCGTACCTACGGGAATCGTAACGGCAGAAATGCGGAACAAAAGACAGAATCTTGAGAAAGTATGTGAACGGTGCGGAAATGAAGATATTGATGACGATGCGCGGTATTGCAAGCAGTGTGGCAAGAAATTAGCTTAGTACAAAACATCAGTAATCTATTAATTAAAATACTACGGAATCATGGAACCTAAAAAGAAAAATAAGCCGAATATGCTGGTCATTGTACTGTTTTCGGCAATTGTATTGATGATTGTTATCTACTTTATCCTTGTCACTTTCTTCCCTGCTGTTTTCTCGGGACTTAATACCGGAGATATCCAGCCTGTTAACGATAAATAAACCCATCGGTCAATTACAAAGTGATTTTCGCTGAATCTGAGTGGAATTTCAGATTTACGGATAATTAATTTTGAAGAAACCAAACCGGAACTTTTTATATTCATATAAATTGAAACCCCGGTTCATTTTTTACAATCGGAATATATTAAACATAAAAAGGCGGCCTCTGTGAGGCCGCCTTTACTTATGATCAGATCAATTTATTTCTTAATTGCTTTAATGGTCTGTCTGGAACCGTCTTTCATCGAAAGCGTTACCAAATATATCCCTTGTTTCAGCTCTCCCAGATGAAGCTCCGAAGAAGGGTTATCAATGGTTTTCAGCAATCTTCCCGAAAGATCCGAAACGTACACAGACTTCACATTGGCGATATCCGAGATGTTCAGAAATTCACTGAAAGGATTCGGATACAGTTTCACCGTATTTCTAGGACTGGATTTTACGTCTGACGCCCCCAATGTTCCTTTGGTTATATTAATGGTAAAAGGACCTTCTGCCTCATCGGCAGAACTGTTGTAATGCCCCACATTTACATAATAGGTGTTTCCTGATGACGTAGGAATGGAAATGATTTCAGTTCCTCCTGATCCTGCATCATCCATATAGCCTTCGCAGACCAGCGAAGAGCAGCTTCCGCTGAATACGCCTACTGCAGCATCAAAATCGCTTCCGGCAGGCATCGTCACGGCAATATTGAATGTATCCCCGTCTCCCGTGAACTTAAACCACGTTCCGTCATTCATCGGAGAGGTGCATGCCGCAACAAAGCCTCCGTTATTAGTAGCCCCTGCACCGTCATTCTGCACATAGGTATAAGGTAAGGCCGTTGCCGTAATGGCTCCCGAGCAATTATCATTTGCCGGAGCAGCAGGAAAAGTTCCCACACAGATGTCGAAGCCCTGGCTCCTGCCCGCTCCTGAATAACTATAGACCCTCACCCAATACGTCTGCCCGACGGTAAGGCCTGTAACCATCCCCGAAGGCGGATCCGAACATAAAATACTTGACAATGCTCCGCACCCTCCGCTGAATACCTGGAAATAGGTATCCGTATCATTAACCGTTCCGGCGGAAACAATATTAAGAAGGGAAATTTTGTGTCGGGTATCCGTTGCTGTAAATTTATACCACACGTCATCATCCGCCGTACCGAAACAAGGAGCCGGGGCAACATTGGAATCCGTTGCGCCCAGTGTATAGCCGGCCGTTACCGTTCCGCAATTGAGATCCGGGTTTACCGTAAGCGTAACTGCTGCGGCACATTCGTCATTAGCCGGCGCCGGCGGCACTGTGGTAAACATTCTTTCACTGCATCCCAAAGATTCTCCTCCTGAGCCTACTGCGGTTACTTTAAGGTAGTAATTGGTAGATAATGCCAATGGTGCGGAAGGTGTATAACTGTTGGTGGTTACCGATACCTGATTGGCTATATTGGTTCCCCCGGGTGTTGTTCCGATGGAAACTTTATAACCGGTGGCTCCCGATACATTAACCCACGTTATCGTTGAGCTCACGGGAACGTAGTTGGCATTGGCGGCAGGATAGGTTATGAACGGACATACCGGAACAGGGTTCACAGACAGTCCGTCAAGGGTAATAACGGACTTATAAGCTGCCCTTGAAGCCGTTGCCGGCGGGGACGCCGGATCCGGATTCGTATAATCATCCCTGTACCAGAGTGTTGAACCCGGAGAAGCCGGATATACATACATCGCTTCCTGACTGTTATTCGAATTAAATCCCGGTGAATTTTCTTCTGCCGCCACCACGAGATTGGAAGTATTGTTATAAGCAAACGGCGTTGGGAAAGTAATGCTGATTACTCCGTTCACATTGGTTACGGTTCCTGAAAACACCTGGGTAAGCTGGGAAGACGGGATCCAATCTGAATCTGTTGTGAAAGAAGATTTAGTCGTCATGCCAAGGTAGACCACCCATTGTGAAGAATTCGTAATATCGGCTGAGGGACTAAGATAAAACTTAAGCCCGGTGATATTCCCCGCTGCATTGGCATTGATTTCCTGCCTGGTAAAGATCTGCTGCACATAAGAATAGCCGTAATAGGTACTGATCGGAGCGGCTCCGACATCGATGCTTCCGGCACCAAGATTAATCTGTGCGGGAATACTCATACTTAGAAATAATAAGCATGAAAATAAAAATTTTCTCATAAATTGTATAGTATATGTGTGATGGATGCGAATTTAGCAATAATAAATTAATATAAAAACGAATTTTCTATTTTATTAAAAAAAAAATAGCGGCTAAGATAGCCGCTATACTTTTAATTACTTAATATTAAAAATTACTTTTTAATGGTTTTTATAGTTTGCCTGGAGCCATCTTTCATCTCGAGAGTCACCAGATACATTCCCTGTTTCAATTCTCCCAGATGAAGCTCAGACGACGGATTGGCTATGGTTTTTACCAGCCTTCCCGCAATATCCGTTACCAGAACGTTTTTCACATTGGAAACATCTGAGATATTCAGCACATCAGAGAATGGATTTGGATATGCTTTAACAGCTTTGTCTTTAACAGCAATATCAGCAGTACCTAACGTTCCCTGTGTCAGGCTGAAGTCATCCACCCCAAGATACCAAGGAGAACCTGTTGAAGAAGCATTGAGTCCGAAACTGTATGTTCCGCTTACAGCCGGTGTAAAAGTAACCGTATATTGAGTATAAGCAGTTGTCCCCTGAGTTGCCGTAATAAATGTTCCGAGATCCGTAGCGCCTGTCATGCTCTGAGTTGTATTTACAACCACATTACCAGTGTATCCTATATAACTTGAGGATGTCCCATTGGTGTTATAGTAAAATGAGAATACGTAGGGCGTATTTGCTGTCAGCTGAAAACGCGGAGTCCACAATTGGCTCGGATCCGTCGATCCATATTGAAGCGTCATATAATTCGGAGCCGACTTCGGTGCATTATAAGTAACCGATGAAGCATTCATTGAAGTCCACGCTTTCGTACCGGCCCCCACTGCCCAGCAGGAAGGCGCTATCTGTGAACCCAATGTAGATAAACCGTCAAAATTCTCAGTCCAAGGGAAATTCGCTATTGAATTATTGCAGGCAGTCGTAAAGTTTCTGATGGTACATGATGAAGATACTGTACCTCCGGCATACGCATTTACTACATAATAATATTTTGTATTCTCTGCCAATGGAGCCGCAAAAGTATAAGAAGTTACATTTCCAAGATCCACATTATTAAGGACATCGGTTCCTCCTGAAGTAGTTCCTACCGTTAATCTGTATCCTGTAGCACCCGACATGGGATTCCATGCAATAGAAGGAGTGGTAGATAATCCCTGAACTCCCGAAGCCGGTGCAGTTACAACAGGGCATAAGGAAGTTGTTGTAAATGACAGAGGACCTGTCCAGATACTTTTATCGGTCGCGCTGCAATTTGATCTTACCCATACGTAATAGGAAGTGGAAGGACTAAGTGCTGTTGCCGTATATGAGTTTGAGGCGTTGGCACTCACCGTAGGGGCAGTAGTGGATGAAGGTACGGTATTGACTGTACTGTAATAGATATCATATCCATTTGCAGGAGCAGATGCCGAAGCAGTCCAGCTTAAAGTAGCCTGTAATGCGGAAACATTTGAAGATCCTAAACCTGACACTTCCAGACACGAAGGTATCGGCTCAACATTAATGTCATCGAAACGGATGGATCTGTAAGTTCCTCCTCCCGTATGCCTGAACGCAAGATACTGATTCGTTCCTGAAGGAATGTTAACGGCATATTGTGTAAAAGTGCCTGTTAAAGAAATAGGGCTTCCGATAGCTGTAAATGTACTTACATTATTCGGATCCGATAAGGTACCAACTTCCATTGTATATCCGGAACCACCGGCACTTGCCTGAAAACGAACTCTATTGGAACCACTCATTAAGTTGGTGGTAAGAGGAGAAACCAGCATACCGCCACCGGTAGAAGCCGCATCAGTGGAAATATAATATCCATTCGGCGCTGAATTGTTGATGGTATACACATATCCGTATCCGGCCCAACCTGAAGGCTCAGTATACCTCCAGCATGTAGGGGCATTGGTATTTGTTGAGGATCCTACAGCCGTTGTATCGAAGTTTTCAACGTAAGGTATCGGGAAAGGATTGCATAATGTTGTAAAGGTAGATGATCCTACCCATGAGCCTTTATCGGTTCCGTTACAGTTTGTTCTTACCCAGAAATAATATTGGGTAGCTGTATTTAAGCTTGTTAAATTCACTGTCACCACACCTGCTGCAGTTGAACCGGAAGGCGTTGCCGAATTGGACGGCGCCGTGGATGAAGTACTATAATAATATTCATATCCGTTTGCCGGTGCGGAAGCAGGTGCTGTCCACCCGATCGTTGCGGTATTGGCAGAAACATTTGATGAAGTAAGCGCCGTTACAACACTCGGACAGTTGGCCAAAGTGGAAAAAGATCCTGCTGTTACATATCCGTTACCTGTACCGGCCAGATTCGGAATATTCGAATAAATGGTTGATGAAGAACCATTCAGAGCCTGTACCTGAACCTGATAGGTTGTATTTTGGGACAAACCTGCAAGGGTGACCGTAGGTACTGAAACAGGATTTCCGCTGAAATTTACCCAATCGCAGCTTCCCAAAACCCGGTACTGTACATTATAGGCGGTGGCACCTGCCGGAGCCGTCCAGCTGAGTGTTGCTCCGCTGTTGGTAACTCCTGTCGTAGCAGCAAAAGTTCTTACCGGCAGCTGGGTTCCCGGCATCCAGGTATACTTTAATCCTGTTGGAATTTTTACGTTGGCATTCGTAGTTCCGGAAAAAAGCATGGTGCTTGAGGCGGAATTGCCCGTAACAGCCTTCGACCAATCACAGGTGGTTCCAGCCGGTACATTGCCGATCATCAGGTTGTTAACATTGGAAGCGTAGGTAGCAGAATTTCCTCTGATACCCACCTGAGGCGTAGTTCCGGAAGTGGATGTCGTTCCAGGATTGGAATTGTTACCGTAAACAATATTGATCTCACCCGTTGCGTATACCAAATGAATCTGAAAATTCAGCTTTTCAGAAGATCTGTTAAAATAATTGGCATGATCTTTATATTGCACCACAAACTCTGTTCCCAGATCCTGGTATCGGATTTCGGGAGCAGCCGTTGCATTCGATGCCGAATCCGGCCCTGCGTCCTGCCCGAAAGCGGCAATGGCACCTAAAGTACCTGTATCCACGGTTGATAATGGGCTGTAAGTATAAGTTAGCGGTGCCGCACCAAAAGTTATAAATCCGTTGGTACTGATGTAACAGGTCGTAACGGTAGTTCCACCAAACGGAAAAGGCGAGCTCAGGGTAATTGCGGAGGAAACGGAATCGTCATAGTTGCCCGAGGCAAAGACAGTGCCCCCCGTAAGAGGAGTATACGCAGCGCCCGTACTCTTGGTAAGCGAATAGGCTGCAATGTTTGTTTGTGCAGAGAGCCCTACTCCTAAGGCCATCATACCCGACAGTAAAATTTTTTTCATTCTGAGTAAATTAAATTAGTAAGATAAAGCTAGTAAATATTTTTTAAATAAAAATCAATAATAAATCCATAAAACTAAATTTTAATTATTTTTTAAGCTTTTATTTTAAATAAAAATCAATATTTATCACTTATTAATGAAAATACAATAATTTAAATTAAATTATAAGATATTGTGAATTAAACAGTTACGATTTTATCACAAATTATTGATTTACAGAGCATAAATAACTACACCGGGAAAAATAAGTCAAAAAAAATAGCGGCAAAATTGCCGCTATTTCAATTATCAAAATAATCTATCAGAAAAATTATTTTTTAATGGTCTTAATCGTTTGTTTGGAGCCGTCTTTCATTTCCAGGATTACCAGATACATTCCCTGTTTCAATTCTCCCAGATGAAGCTCAGACGACGGATTGGCTATGGTTTTTACCAGCCTTCCCGCAATATCCGTTACCAGAACGTTTTTCACATTAGAAACATCCGAGATATTCAGAAGATCAGCAAAAGGATTCGGATATACTTTGACAGTATCCCCGTTTTTTGTAATCTCTGATGTTCCAAGACATGCAGAACCATCTGCTGTAACTGCCACCGGCTGTCTTGCCGACGGACAGCCCGTACCAAACTTGAAGTTATAGAAACACATATAATAAGCAGGATCAAACCCATTCCCCGTAATATTTGCAATAGAAGATACATACGGATATGTTGCTCCGGTTGTATTCCTGGACAAACCGGAAGAAGGAAGCGTTGGGTATAATGTGTAGCTTCCTGCAGGCAATTCAACATCAATTGTAATGGTTTGTGCCGTTGCACCACCGCTTACACTGGTTGTAAAAGGAATAGTAGCGATGGCCGTACCCGCACCGCTTGCCTGAGATCCGCTTACAATTTTAATCGATCCTGTCTGGCCGCTTGTAAGAGGGAAAATATCTACAGATTTCAGGGTAGCAGTCGCTGTCGTTGTATAATATACACCCCAGGCAATGGTCTGGGTACCTACTGTTCCGCCTTGAGCTACCGGAGAAACAGGTCCCACGCTATAATCCGCACCTATTCTTGCTGAAACGTAATAAGTCGTTGTCGCAGCAATGGCCGGAGTTGTGTAAGAACCTCCTGTCGCCAGAAGATTTCCGCCTGTGGCACTGTCGTACCAATTAATGGTCGCTCCGGAAGAAGCCGTAGCGGTAAGGGTAGCACTGCTTCCCGGACAAACGGTAGCTCCGTTTGCCGATAGAATTGCCGGTGGCTGACAAAGTGTTGCAAAAGAAGTACTTGACGACCATAAGCTTCTGTCTGTACCCACACATACGGATCTTACCCATGCATAATAGGTAGTTGAAGGTAATAAACCGGTAATCACTCTCGATGTGACAGCAGAAGTTACAGAGTTTGTTGAGTTTAAAACAATATTATTAGCAGGATCGGTATTCGATGTACTGTAGTAGATTTCATATCCATTTGCAGGAACTGAAGCGGGAGCCGTCCAGGCAAGACTTGCCCCTGAAGGCGTAGGTGATGAAGCCGTTAGGCCGCTTGCTTCAAGACAAGTTGGCATCGCCTCGTAATTCAAATCATCAATTAAAACAGCATTGGTAGGAGAACCTGTATGTCTGAATGCCAATACCTGATTTCCGACAGGAGCAGTTATATTATTCAAAATAAACGTATCCGGAACAGAAATGCTTGTTGTAGTAAAGGTGGCAAGACTTACAAATGTGGAAGCAGTGGCCGGATCCGTAAGATATCCTACTTCTATTTTTCCTCCAACGGTAGAGGATGATCTTGCTTTAAATCTCAATCTGTAGTTTCCTGTAGACAACGTGCTTACCGGACGCATTTTCACAACTGCCAGAGAAGTGGCGGATGAAGAAACCATGCTTAAAGCATTCGGGCCTGATATCGCCGTACTTGCCGTTACACTTGCCGTACCTGCTGTTCCGACCTTCCCCCAACAGGCCGGCCAGCTGCTTGCGGCAACACCATCGAAGTTCTCCGAGAATACAGACACTGCCGAACAAACGGTAGCAAAGCTTCTTTCCGTACAGTTTAGGGAACTCTGGGTAGCTGTATAAGCACCTACAGACCAATAATATATTGTACTATTGGCAAGAGGCGTAGGTAAGGTATACGTGGTAACATTGCCCACATCAAAATTATTCAACACATCACTTCCGCCCGGAGTAGTTCCTATCCGAAGTCTATATCCTGTAACAGCAGTTGATGTTGAAGCCGTCCATGTAAAGGTCGGGGTTAATGATACTTCTGCAGCAGAAACAGCAGGTGCAGACAATGCAGGACAAATGGAAAGCGTTGTAAAATTTCTCTCCGTACATCCCGCAGACGCCTGAGTAGCATTATAAGAATTTACCGTATAATAGTATTTGGTATTATAGGCTAAATTGTTCGGCAATGTATAAGTAAGTACATTACCCACATCGAAATTATTTAAGACATCCGTTCCTCCTGCAGTTGTACCGATGGTCAGCCTATATCCTGTAGCATCAGAATTTGCAGCCCAGGTAAATGTAGGGGTAAGAGCAACTCCGGTAGCCGCGGATGACGGGGCAGAAACGACAGGACAAAACGTCTTCGTCGTAAAAGAAGCTCCTGAAACCCATAAACTCTGATCAGAAGACGAACATCTGGACCTTACCCAAAGATAATAGGTAGTGCTTGGTGTTAAATTCGTTAAAGTATAGCTTAATCCCGTAGCTCCTGTGACATTCGGCGTGGAAGCATTTGTCGGAACCGTATTGGCGGTGCTGTAGTAAATATCAAATGCAGGTGCCGGATTCGTCATTGTCCAGCTCACCGGTACTGTTGTGGCGGTTGTAGTTCCTGCCGTCACCGTATCCGGAAGCATACAGCTCACATTGGTGATATTTACATTATCCACATATATATCATCGCTTCCATTGTCTCCCGTGGCCATGAACCTTACAATAGCCGTCGGGCTGCTGGTGTTGAGATCTACATATTTTGTTGTCCACGAAGCAGAAACTCCCTGGGTGGCTCCCACCTGATTGAATGTCGTTCCCCCATCGGTAGAAACCATCACTTTCAGAACATCCGTTCCCGATGCATTTTGGTAATCATAGCTCAGAAGCCTTGTACCTGTGCCTGTAGAAAGATTTACATACAGATCCATATATCCGGAAGAATTAACCGTATTGTAAGCATGGAACCTGGCCGCAGGAAGGGTTGCCGTGGTAGGCACGGAAGAATTTCCGCTTACGCTTGTCCATCCTGTTGTGCTTGAATAACCGTTGACCGTTATATCACTGGCCCTCCATGAATTATCTCCTCTCGAAGGCCATGTTCTCCAGTATGCTGTATTCGGAAGATCACCCGTTGAATTTCCGTTTACCCAATTGCTGAAATTTTCAGTAAAGGGAATGGAAGCATAACTTGCAGGCGGTGCAATCCAGGTTCCCGGAAAATAATTGAAGGCAAGCCCTGAAGCCGGTACGGTTGACGTATTGGTGATACCGAGTGTAACATTAGAGGACGAACTTGTTCCTATCGTAGTGGCTGTCCAGTCCGTTCCGGTCCTGTTGTTGGTATCGGAACTTTCAAACCCTTTGACACCAACTTGTCCGGTCAGCGTTGCCGCACCGGAAACACAGTTTCCATAAACAATACTTACACTGTTGGAAACCATATCAAACTGGATCTGGAAATTGAGAAGCTGGGCAGCTGATGCCGAGCTTCCCTGCAAATCCGTAAACTGCACGATAAACTTGGAGCCTACCGTTTCATAGGCAATCTCCGACGTTGTCGTATTGGCATTCTTCAAATTCACTGCAAAACCCGCAAAAGCTCCTTCATAGGGCGTAGTATCCGTGGAAAGCGCTGTGTAAGTAGTTGCCAGAGCAGGGAGTCCAAGCGTTACGAAACCATTATTGCTGAGATACACCGCATTGTAGGATCTGCCATTGAATTTGAAGGCAGATGGCAAATTGATCGCCGCAGATACAGCATCGGTAGCAAGGGTTGCCCCAGCCTGCCACACTGTCCTGTTCGAAGAAAGCGGCGTATACGTTCCGTTTGTTTGTGTGAATCCGTACCCATTATTGGTATTCGGATTTGCGGCTTGAGGCGGTCCCACCTGTGCGGACATGGAGACCCCGACGGCAAGCACGCACGCCAGTAAAAGTTTTTTCATTAATAAGCAAATTAAAATTAGGATTGCTAAGATATAAATAAACTTAATACAAAAGTTAAATTATGATAAATAAATACTGAATTAATAATGAATAGGTTAAATAATTTAACACAAAAACAAACAAACATTTATTTTTTTAAATAAAATACAATTACATACATTTAATTAAATAATTGATTTTTAATTAGTTATAAAACAAAACATCTATTAATGAATATGGAAAAACATGAAGTTAACATAATAATACTTTTTAAATAAATTCATTAAAATTTTAAATGAAACAGAAAAATTAGCATAAAAATATACAGTAAAAAGTTTATACACGTATTTTTAAACAGATGAATAAAAAAGCTGCCTCAGCAATGAGGCAGCTTTCTAATATAAATGTATTTTAATTCTAATTCAGGTAAAACTCGTATTTGTTCAGCAGCTGAATTTCTTTGATCAGTTCACCGCTCAGATTGACCGAGTGTTTCATCGACTGCACTTCGAGATGTTCAGCGGTAGAATCTTCCTCCACGTTTTTGATATAAAATTTCAGCTTTTGGCTTCCCTGGTTTTTTTCCAGTACTTTTCTGAAAAACTGGAGGTCTTCCGGACGGAAATCCATTACGTCCATCACCAGCGAAATACTTTTTGCAAAACGCTCAAAAGCTTCCTGAAGCTCAATGACTTCATTCACATTCACGAAAACCCGGCCGTCCTTTACCTGGGCAAATTTGATTTTAAAGATTACGAACCGCTGAACTTCCAGCTTTTCTTTCAGCTTCATATAATCACGGTCGCCCAGACGGAACGAATAGGATCCCGAATAATCTTCCAGGGTTACGAAAGCAACTTTTTCTCCACTTCTAAAGCCGTCCTGCACACGATATTCCGTGATAAGTCCGGCCACCGTATATTCTTTTCCGCCACCACCGTTTTCTCTTTCCTTCTGTAAGGTTTTCCAGTCTTTTTTCTTTTCCTCAAACAGTTCTTCCTGCTTGTTGGCAAAAGCCTGCTCCTTATAAGCATCTACCTCATCAAGATTCAGGAAATGGAAAACACCTTTCGGCTCAGCCTTCTTGGTTACTTCTTCTATGATTTCCTCCTCGCCCGTAAGCAACTCATCGGAAACAATTTCCACCAGATCGGCAACATCTTCGGGAGTTTCCTGTTCCAAAACCGGAACCTCATCCACCACGAGCTTTACCTCTTCCTCTTTTTCCAAGACTGCTTTTTTGGAAAGCTGTCCCTGCATAAACTGAAACTGAAATTTAAATTCGTCCAGCGGGTGCGCAGACAGGTAGAAGCCAATGGTTTCTTTTTCTTTGTTCAGCTTATGCATATTCGGCCACTCCGGGCATGGCGGGAGCTTGGGCTGTTCGATCTGGACTTCATCAGCAAAATCGGCAAAAAGGGAAAATTCCATTTCGTTTTTGCTTTCCTGAAAACTCTGCCCGTAACGGATCAGACGCTCAAGGTTGGTTTTCCCCGCCATATCAATATCGAAATACTGACCGCGGTGAAAAATATCCAGTTCGTCAAAAGCCCCGGCCAGTACTAAACTTTCCGCTACCCTCTTATTCATCTGGGATGGCAAAATCCTTTCAAAGAAATCATAAATATTTTTGAATCTGCCATTCTTTCTTTCTCTCGTAATCGCTTCACTCGGTCCCTCCCCGATTCCTTTAATGGCTCCGAGACCGAAACGGATCTGCCCTTTTTCGTTTACCGAAAATTTATATTGCGATTCATTCACATCAGGCCCCAATACATCTACGCCCATACTTTTACAGTCTTCCATAAACATGGTAATCGATTCGGTATTGTTGATGTTGTTGCTCATCACACTCGCCATGTATTCCGCCGGATAATTGGCTTTCAGGAAGGCCGTCTGGTAGGCAACGAATGCATAGCAGGTCGAGTGGGATTTGTTAAACGCGTATTCGGCAAAAGCTTTCCAGTCGTTCCAGATCTTTTCCAGCCGGGTTTCGTCCAGGTTGTTCTTTCTCCCGCCTTCAATGAATTTGGGATACATTTTGTTCAGAACGTCGATCTGTTTTTTACCCATCGCTTTTCTCAGCGTATCGGCTTCACCTTTTGTAAAGTTCGCCAGTTTTTGGGAAAGAAGCATTACCTGCTCCTGATATACGGTAATTCCGTAGGTTTCTTTTAAATACTCTTCAGTTTCCGGTAAATCGTAGACAATCTCTTCAATACCGTGTTTTCTATTGATGAAATTCGGGATGTATTTTATCGGGCCCGGACGGTACAAAGCGTTCATGGCGATAAGGTCGGCAAAAACCGTGGGCTTCAGCTCCCTCATGTATTTTTGCATGCCGGGACTTTCATACTGGAAGATCCCGATGGTTCTTCCTTCCTTAAAGAGTTGATAGGTTTTGGTATCATCCAGAGGAATGTCATCCGGATCGATATCTACCCCATGCCTTTCTTTTACCAGCTTCAAAGCATCTTTAATAATGGTAAGCGTCCTCAGTCCCAGGAAGTCCATTTTCAGGAGTCCGGCACTTTCCGCTACCGAGTTGTCAAACTGAGACACCAAAATATCAGCATCTTTTGCCGCGATGGTCACTGGTACGAGGTTACTTACATCCTCCGGCGTAATAATCACCCCGCAGGCGTGAATCCCGGTATTCCGGATACAGCCTTCCATCTTTTTCGCGCTGGCAAGCACACTGTGCCGGGGATCCGAAGAACTGTCGAGTACAAGTCGCATTTCATCGACCAGCATTTGGTCTTCCGGCCTTAATTTATCATATTTGGATAGGGCCTTTGCGATATTCATCCCGGGAACGGAAGGAATAAGCTTGGCAATGTTATTGGTATCGGGAATCGGGAGATCCAGTACCCTTCCGGCATCTTTAATCGCCGATTTTCCTCCCAGAACCGAGTAGGTAATGATCTGCGCAACCTGATTCTGTCCGTATTTGTCGATTACCCATTTGATAATCTTATCACGGCCTTCATCATCGAAATCGATATCGATATCGGGCATCGAGACCCTTTCCGGATTCAGGAATCTCTCAAAAAGAAGATCGTATTTAATCGGGTCTACATTGGTAATCCCGATGCAGTAAGCTACCGCAGACCCTGCTGCGGAACCCCGGCCGGGCCCAACCCAAACGCCCATCTTCCGGGCTTCGTTACAAAAATCCTGTACAATCAGGAAGTAGCCGGGATATCCTGTGTTGGCAATAACTTCCAGTTCAAAGTCGAGACGTTCTTTTATTTCGTCAGTAATTCCGGTATCGGCATATCTTCTTTTTGCACCTTCATAGGTTAAATAGGTCAGATAAGCCATTTCCCCGCGTTTTCCGCCATCCACATCATCTTCGGGATGAATAAATTCCTGCGGAATATCAAACTTCGGAAGCAAAACGTCACGCTTTAAAGTATAAGGTTTAAATTTTGCAAAAAACTCTTCGTATGTATCAAAAGCATCAGGATAAGCAAGGAAGGCTTCCTTGATCTCATCCGAATTTTTAATGTAATATTCTTCCGTGGCAAGCCCCCTTCTCTTCCCGAAGCCTTTTCCGACAGGCGTCGAAAGCTTCTCACCATCCTTGATACAGCTTACGATGTCCTGGATATTCGAGTCGTCTTTATTGGTATAGAATGTTTCGTTCTGGGCTAAAATCTTTACATTGTATTTATCGGCGAAATGCAGCAATACATCATTCAAATGCTCCTCCTCAGGCAGTTTGTGGTTCTGAAGCTGCACGTAGAAATCATCCCCGAAGGTTTCTTTCCACCATCGGAAAAGTTCTTCTCCTTTCTGTTCCCCGGTATTTAAAATGGCATCGGGAATATCCCCATGGATTCCGGAAGTCAGGGCAATCACCCCTTCTTTATATTGCGCGATCAGGTCACGGCTTATCCTCGGCACTCCAAAGTAGAATCCTTTGAGGAACCCGATACTGGAAAGCTTGGCTAAATTTTTATACCCGTTAAAATCCTTTGCCAGCAATACAACCTGGGTCCTCCGGTCCGGATCATCTTTGGTAAACTGCTTCTGCTCGTAACGGTCTGAAATATAGAATTCACAGCCAACAACAGGGATCAACGGTTCCGAAACCGGCTCCGGCTCGTTGAATTCCGTTCCGTTTTCTTCCGCTTCCTGCTTTTTGGCTAAATATTCCTTGTGCTTTTTCGAACGATCGCCATTGGCCCCTTCCACCGCCGAAACAAATTTAAAAGCCCCCATCATATTTCCGAGGTCCACCATACCGACAGCCGGGAAATTGTCTTCCGTTGCTTTTTTAATTAAATCACTAATGCTCGACGTGGCTGTAAGCGTAGAAAAAACGCTGTGGTTGTTGAAATTGAAATATTTTCCGAGATCAATCTCATCAATACTCCCAAAATCCTGCTGTTTCTTCTTATTGTTGAAATCCGCAACCTGCCTTCTGATAACGATATTGAACGGCTTAATCGGATCCGGATGCAGCGTTTTGAAATAGGCAAGCTGGTCTTCGGAAACCTTAAGCACTTCAGCAGGAATAATCCCGATCCTCATCATTTCAAAGAAGACCTGCGCCGTGGCATTTACGTCGGCTGCCGCGTTATGGGCTTCATCAAATTTATGCCCGTACAGCTTTTCATAAAGCTCCTCCAATTTCGGAGATTTGTATCTCCCACCTCTTCCGCCACCGAGCTGGCAGAAATCGGTTCCCAGAATCATGGTATCGGCCCTGGGTTTTTCCTGAAGGTTGTCTTTTATATTTTTTCTGTAAAATTCGGCACCGACGATGTTGTAATCAAACTCGACATTGTGCCCGGAAACGACCCTGACCCTTTCCAGCACTTTGGAAAACTCCTGCAGGATTTCTTCGAGATCACGCCCTTCTTCATTGGCGATTTTTGTTGTAATCCCGTGAATCCTTGCCGCATTAAAGGGAATATCGTATCCTTCCGGTTTTATAATATAATCCTGATTTTCAATTAATGTCCCGTCATCATCATGCAACTGCCATGCGATCTGAACCATTCTTGGCCAGTTGTCTGAGTCTGAAAGAGGAGCATTGAAATTCTTTGGTAACCCTGTGGTTTCTGTGTCAAAAACTAAATACATGTACTATTTCAGCTTTTATTTAAAAAGAGAATGTAAAGTTACTTCATTTTTTTGATGTTAGCCAAAAATTCACTTGTTTTTAGAAGTCTCAGGATCTTCATTTTAAGGATAGATTAAAACGATCGGCAGGGGTTCGAAAATTACATTTTAAATAATAAAGAAATCATTAAGATTAATTAAAATTTAATTAAGATCCGCGGTCAAAAGTCCTGTTCATTACCGATAATCCTGATTCTTACTTACATTTGTTATCAGATATTTACAAAATCGCTAACGGTATGAAAAAACATCTAATCCTGGCAGGTACATTATTCTGCCTCTCCATGCATGCGCAAAAAGGCAATGATCAGCTAAAAAGGGAATTTGAAAAGCAGAAAGTAGAAAATGAGAAAAAGTTTGATGCTTATGCTGAAAGGGTATACGGTAAAAATCAGGACATTACCACAAAGAAAAATATAGACTCATTAAAATCAAGGCTGGGCGGCTTTCATTTTGATGTTCCTTATTTTCTGCAGGAGCAGGATACCCGCCAACTGATGAATTCCAACTCGGACCAACTGAATACGGCAGGCAATATTTCGGGACTTGCCGGCGCCTTCAATGGAGAGAATATCAAATATACCATCTTTGACGGCGGCAGAATCTATGAATCCCATACGGCATTTAACAATATCCCAGGAAGGGTTACGAATAAGGAAGACATTTCTCAGAGCTATTCCGATCACTCTACGGGAGTCGGAAGTTTCGTCGGAGGCAAAAGTGTCACTTTATCCAACGGCAGCGGCGTGTCAGTGGGTAATGCTAAAGGTGTTGCCATCAATTCCACAATGGACAGTTATATGTTCAATACTACTACCCTGCCGGGAGACAACACGACCAGTACTGTTTATCAGAAAATACAGACGGCCCAACCCAATATTTCAAACCATTCTTACGGAATTAATGCGGGATGGGATGAAAATTATGACACCAGCGGAAATATTTCCTCATATACTTACCACGGTTCCAAAAGCGGCGGCTCATTTTACGATTTTCAGGGAACCTATGATGCCAATGACTATAATTACGATGCATTGGTCTACACCAATCCTTCTTTCATCATCGTAAAATCTGCCGGAAATTCTTTCGGAATGGGTCCTAATGGAAGCGGTTCCACGGTTCCCAAATATTATCAGACTTCAAGCGGACAGGCACCATTCAGTTCCAGCGATACCCTTCCGGCCAATAACTGCTCACTCGGCTACGACTGTATCGGCCCCGGATCTCTGGCAAAAAACATTATTGTAGTAGGTGCTACCGATATCATTACTTCAAATAATTTTCGCTATACCAATGCTTCGGATGTCGTGCATTCGGATTACAGCAGTGCAGGACCAAGGGATGACGGCGGGATCAAACCGGATATCTCTACCGTAGGAACTGACGTCCTGTATGCTGCCAGCTCCGCTACAGGAAGTAATGCCTGGGCACAGGGCAGCGGAACTTCCTTTTCAGCACCGGTAGTTACAGGAATTATCGGGCTGTGGACGCAGATATATAAGCAACTCTTCAATAATGCTTTATTAAATGCCGCTTCTGCAAAAGTACTGACTGTTCACTCGGCTTCCGAAGCAGGTAATGTAGGTCCGGATCCATGGTTTGGCTGGGGGTTCATCAATGCGAAAAAAGGAGCAGAATTACTAGTTGGTAAGGCAAATAACACCGTGCTTTTTAATAGTAATGACACGCTTATCAGTGGAGTAAAAAATAATAAAATCATCACTGCTACTGGTAGTGAGCCCTTAAAGGTGACTGTAAGCTGGACTGATCCTCAATACACCCCCAATTACCAGTTTGTTTCTGATGTTTATAACAACAGGACCTCAAAACTGATCAATGACCTGGATGTAAGGATTATTGACACGACAAATAATACAATGTACTATCCATGGAAGCTGGATGCCAATAACCCAATGACTCCTGCAACAAAAGCTGATAATAAGGTGGATAATGTAGAACAGGTGGTTATTGACAACCCTGTGGCGGGAAGAGTATACCGGATTGAAATCGGCAATAAAGGAACCCTGGTGGATGACTCAGGAAACCCTGCGCCTCAGAATTATTCCATCATGGTAACGGGCTTAACGCAGCAATCAGTTTTAGGAACCGGCGATGTAGTGAAAGACAACGGAATAATCATTGCCCCGACCGTTACGAAAGATTATGTAAAGGTATTGAAAGCTCCTGCCCGATCTGCATTTAGTGTTTATGACCTGTCCGGTAAAAAGCTTCAGGCCGGTATGGTCAAAGGAAACGAAGAAAGCATTGATTTGTCTTCTTACGTTAAAGGAGTATACCTTGTCGAAGTAAAAACCGGCAACGATATCATTTCTAAAAAAGTGATTAAAGAATAGAAAATTAAGCTTTTACAGTATTATAATTCATAAAACACTAACAGTTGTTAGTGTTTTATTTTTTTGTTTATCTTTGCCTTCTATGGAAAATACACTTCACGAAAAAGTTTCTCAGGATATTCTGCTAAAGGCTTACAACCATATGATGCTTGCCAAGGCGATGGCAGACATTTACGAAGAAAACAGAAATGTTACCAAATATGTGCACAGCACCTCAAGAGGGCATGAAGCCATCCAGCTGGCAACCGCCTACCAATTGAAAAAAGAAGACTGGGTATCTCCTTATTACCGAGATGAAAGTATTCTCTTGGGAATCGGTTTTGAGCCTTACCAACTGATGCTGCAGCTATTGGCCAAAGCGGATGATCCTTTTTCGGGAGGAAGATCGTATTATTCCCACCCTTCCAGCCGTGATGAAGACAAACCGAAAATCATCCATCAGAGTTCTGCAACGGGAATGCAGACCATCCCAACAGCAGGGGTAGCTCAGGGAATCAAATACATTCAGGATTTTAACCTGCAACAGTTTGAGAACAATCCGGTAGTGATCTGCAGCCTGGGTGATAATTCGGTAACGGAAGGCGAAGTGAGTGAAGCACTTCAGTTTTCCGCCCTGCACCAGCTTCCGATTATTTTCCTGGTACAGGATAATGAATGGGGAATTTCCGTAACCAAACAGGAAGCAAGAACCTGCGACGCCTACGAGTTTGTAGCCGGCTTTACGGGACTAAGCAGAATGAGAGTGGACGGAACCGATTTCATCGAAAGTTTCGAGGTGATGAAAAAAGCAGTGGATTTCGTACGTACCGAAAGAAAACCGCTGGTTGTATGTGCCAAAACCGTGTTGATCGGTCACCATACTTCAGGAGTAAGACGGGAATTCTATCGGGATGAAGAAGACCTGACCAAACACAGGGCGAAAGACCCGGGAGAAATCCTCAGACATCACCTGATTGAATCGGGGGTTGACGAAGAATTATTGAAACAGATTACCAAAAAAGCCCGTCTTGAGGCAGAAGAAGCTTTTGAGAGAGCGAAAAACGCAGAAGATCCGAAACCGGAAACAGTAATGCAGCATGTTTTCGCACCGACACCGATTACTGAAGAAACAGGTATCCGAGAACCTCAGGGCGGAGAAAAGATCGTAATGGTAGATGCTGCCATTCATGCTATCCAGGAACTGATGTGGAAGCATCCCGAAGCATTGTTGTACGGGCAGGATGTCGGAGAAAGAATCGGCGGGGTTTTCCGGGAAACGGTAACCTTGGGAAAAAAATTCGGAAGCAAAAGGGTATTCAATACCGCGATTCAGGAAGCTTATATCATTGGTTCAACAACGGGAATGAGTGCCGTTGGGTTAAAACCTATCGTAGAAGTGCAGTTTGCCGATTATATTTATCCGGGAATCAACCAGTTGATTACGGAAATTTCAAAATCAAGTTATTTGAGTCAGGGGAAATTCCCTGTGAGCAATATCATCCGTGTTCCGATCGGGGCTTACGGCGGCGGCGGACCTTACCACAGCGGAAGTGTGGAAAGCATTTTAGCCAATATCAAAGGAATTAAAATTGCCTATCCGAGCAACGCAGCAGATTTCAAAGGCTTGCTAAAAGCGGCTTATTATGATCCGAACCCGGTGATCATGCTGGAGCACAAAGGCCTGTATTGGAGCAAAGTTCCGGGAACTGAAGATGCCAAAACCATTGAACCGGCGGAAGATTATATTTTACCTTTCGGAAAAGGAAAAGTAATCGTCGAAGCTGATAAAGAGGAAACCGAAAAAGGAAGAACACTATTGGTCGTAACCTACGGAATGGGGGTATATTGGGCTAAAGAAGCGGTGAAAAGCTTCAATGGAAGAGTTGAGGTGATTGACCTGAGAACTTTAATTCCTCTTGATGAAGAATTGGTTTTTGAAAGAGTGAAAGCCCATGGAAAATGCATTGTCTTAACGGAAGAACAACTGAACAATTCCTTTGCGGAAGCTTTTGCACACCGGATTTCAAAGAACTGCTTCCGGTACCTGGATGCTCCGGTGGAAACCATGGGATCACTGGATGTTCCGGCAGTACCTATCAACCTGGTGCTGGAAAAGGAAATGCTGCCGAATGCAGAAAAATTAAGCGAAAAAATAGAAGAAATGCTGAGCTATTAATTCAGATAAATATAATCAACCTCCGGATTTCCGGAGGTTTTTTTGCCCTTTTTTAATTATATCTAAAAGATGCTTGGTCAAAATGTTGACAGGAAAAATTTTCCGGCCCATTAATATGATTCTATTTTAAGATTATTAATGTAACGTATAAATCACAAATGATGTAATTAAAACCTCAGATAGTCTGCCTACAAGAGAAACTTCCAGCATCGGGCTTCCTTCTTCCAGCCTATTAATCCTATTTCTATTTCGGGTTTACATTAAATATAAAAATCAATCTATCACTTTACATATACCACAAAAACATGGTATCTATTTTGCTTATTGTTTCGCTGACTTCAATTAGTTTGCACCGCTTATGATTACAACCAAATACGTCAACTACAAGCAGATTTTCAATTTGTCCGGGTTCCATGTGATTCTGATTTCTATCTGGTGTACATCAATTGCCGTCCTTTTTCACTTTTTCCATTGGGATTGGATGATCATTCCATGGGTTCCCGTAGCACTGATCGGTACAGCAGAGGCTTTTTTGGTGGGTTTTAAAAACAACCAGGCCTACGACCGATTGTGGGAAGCGAGAAAAATATGGGGTGGAATCGTTAATTCCAGCAGAATGCTAGGGTCAATGGTCTATGCATTTCATACCGGCAATGAAGAAATAGGAAAATTTGATCTGGAAGACCGACGGAAAAAAATCGTCTGCCGGCATATTGCATGGTTGTACCAATTGCGCGAACAGCTGCTGATTCCTACCGAATGGGAACATATTAAGGTGGAAGAAGATCAGTTAAAAAATGTCGATCACAAACGGAACAGGCTGATTAAAGCAGGATTCCCGGATTATGGAAGAACCCCTATTTTTCTCAACAAGTACTTGTCTGAGGAAGAATTAGACCTACAATCCCAATATAAGAATTTTGCGACCTACCTGATCGCTCAGCAGTCCAAAGACGTGAATGAACTGAAAAATATGAATGTCATTTCAGATTTCAATCAGAAGCAGCTGCAGGATTGTCTGAATGAATTTTACACCTTACAGGGTCAGGCCGAAAGAATTAAAAAGTTTCCTTTGCCAAGACAGTTTGCCAGTACGGCTTTTGTCTTTAATATCATTTTCATCATGCTGCTACCTTTAGGTTTGGTAAGTGAATTTGCCAAGTTGGGAGATTGGGGAATCTGGATATCCATCCCGTTTTGTATTACCATTGGATGGATCTATATTATTATGGAACTGGTGGGTGATTATTCTGAGAATCCTTTCGAAGGGCTGATGTTTGACATTCCGATGCTTTCCATCTGCCGGACCATCGAAATCGACCTTCTGCAAATGACCGGGGAAACCGACCTTCCGGATCCGATCGCTTCCAAAAACGGAGTTTTGGTTTAGAATTCTCAAACGGGCAAAGACAGTTACCTGAAACCATGCACCCTCAATACAGATATGTTTTAACCACAAAAGGGTCAAAAGATATTAATGCTGTATAAATAAGTTGACTGGTTTATGCCGATAAAAGTGCACATAAGTTTTTAAAAACATTTTTTAAGAGGAGAAGAAAATCCGACAATCCGTGCGTCTATCGAATACTATGTTAAGAACCCTGCGGGATGGACAATGCAGAGGTTAATATGTGAAAGCGCTTCACTAGAAATATGTGCAAACATCTGTAAAAATGAGTGATCGGTGGGATGCTACTCAAAAAAATCACAGAACGATTGCCGTTGTATTTTTTATTTCAGAGATCATGAACGAACTGTGGGTACTTGCGATATGCTGCAACGTTGTCAGTTTTGAAAGCATGAAATTCCGATAGTCTTCCATATCCTTCACTCCTATTTTTAAAATGTAATCATAGTCCCCGCTTACATGGAAGCATTCGGTGACTTCCTGCAGGTTCATGACTTCTTTTTCAAACTGAAGGACATATTCTTTTTTATGCTGTGCCAGTTTAATATGGCAGAGTACGATAAAATTCCGGTTGATCTTCTGACGGTTCAGTAGTGCTACATATTTGGAAATTACACCGGTATTTTCCATCTTCCGGATGCGTTCGTAAACTGCCGTAACCGATAACCCAAGCTTGTAAGCCAGTTCTTTGGTCGTCTGCTTAGCATCTTCCTGTAGAAAAAGCAGCAATTTTCTATCCGTTTCATCAAAATTCATAGATAAATTTTAGTTAAAAGTTTACTTTATTCAAATATAATAAACTTTTTATCTATCAATTTAAATAGCAATAGATTTATATTCTAATAATTTATAATTCCGTTGTATTTATTTAGAAGGTTAATCATATTTACAGCATAAAATAAAGAACGATATGAAAGACTTTAATGCAGCCAACGAGATTCAGAATTTACAGTATTTTGGAGAGTTCGGAGGGGTAAATCCTTCGATTTCAGACAGCTCCACTTATACTTTCCTGTCTGCCAAAACCATGTTTGACACGTTTGAAGGAAATGCGGAAGGATGTTATTTGTACTCCCGGCATTCCTCTCCGATGAACCTGTATCTTTCCCAGGCATTGGCAAAGCTTGAAAATACCGAAGCAGCCAATGTAACGGCATCAGGAATGGGGGCCATCACCTCCGTCCTCATGCAGATTTGCAAAAGCGGCGATCATATTATTTCCAGCAGGACAATTTATGGTGGAACCTATGCATTCCTGAAAAATTTCCTGCCACCTTTCAATATCAGCACAACCTTCGTAGACATCAGCAATTTTGAGTCTATTGAAAATTCCATTAACGAAAAAACGAAAATTATCTATTGTGAAAGTGTAAGCAATCCGCTTCTGGAAGTTGCCGACCTGAGAAAGCTTTCCGAGCTCTGCAAAAAGCACAACCTGAAGCTTATTGTAGACAATACATTCTCACCGCTTTCGGTTTCTCCTATCCAATTGGGTGCAGATATCGTTATTCATTCCCTGACAAAATTCATCAATGGCAGCAGCGATACCGTCGGCGGTGTTTATTGCGGAACCCAGGAATTTATTAATGATACCAAAAACGTCAACAACGGCGCCTGTATGTTACTTGGACCGACGATGGACAGTTTCCGTTCAGCAAGCATCCTTAAAAACCTCAGGACACTTCATATCAGGATGAAGCAGCACAGCCACAATGCAATGTACCTGGCGAAAAGATTTGAAGAAGACGGGTTGCGGGTGGTTTATCCCGGCCTTCAATCCCATAGAAACCACGAACTGATGAAAAGCATGATGCACCAAGAATACGGATTCGGCGGTTTACTCACTTTAGATGCCGGAACCACCGATAAGGCCAATGAGCTGATGGAGCTGATGCAGCAGGAAAACCTGGGTTATCTTGCCGTAAGTCTGGGCTTTTATAAAACTTTATTCTCATGCTCCGGAAGCTCTACGTCCTCCGAAATCCCGGAAGAAGAACGGGCTGCAATGGGAATTTCCGACGGATTGATCCGGTTTTCAATCGGCCTGGATCACGATATCGAGCGAACCTACCAAAAGATGAGGGAATGTATGCTCAAAACAGGTGTTCTCAACCATGAGACCCTTTCCATATCTTAATTATTGTAGAAAGCTGTTGTTGACGCGACAGCTTTTTATTTGAAAGATACTGAACACAGAGCTCACTAAGTTTTTTAGATACTGACTGTTTTTAAGTTTCACAAAGCTACTTCGACAGGCTCAGCATAAACTTTTTCACTTATAAAAGCCTACTTAGTTTATTTAAGGAAAATGATCAATTAATTTTTATGAAAATGGCTGGGAAAGGCTTCTTCCGGTTTCATCCTGAGAATATTTAACAACACCCATGATTTTAGGAACCCATAGCCGTAGGAAAACATCTGGATGTAAGTGGCAATGACGGCCATTCCGGTGATGCTGATGTTTTTAGTCACCCATAAAGCGTGGAACAGCACCATGAAGGTATACAATCCGTAAAAAGCCAGGATAATTCCTTTTCCAAGAATGAAATACTCCATAAAGCCCATAATGTAACCAATCAGGAACAAAGTGGGAAAGGCAAAAGAGATTTTTACATATTCCGGATGACGCTGGTTGAGGATAGGACGGGCACAGCCGAACTGGTACACCTGCTTTGAAAACTTTCCGAAGTCTACCCTGCGTTTGTGATAAACGGCAATATTATCGAAGAATGCCGTCTTAAAACCGTTTTCCCAAAGCGTCATGGATAAATCCGGATCCTCGCCGATGCGCATTTCGGAAAAGCCCCCTACTTTTTCAAATACTTCTTTCTTTACCCCCATATTAAAGCTTCTTGGCTGAAATTTGGAAACGGCTTTTTTACTGCCCCGGATTCCACCCGTAGTAAAAACGGAGGTCATGGAATAGGAAATTGCTTTCTGCATGAGGTTGAATCCCTTGTGGGCTTTATCGGCCCCGCCAAAGGCATCGCAAGGAATTTTCAGGATGTCTTTTTTAATATTTTCAATATAATCTTTTTCCACGATCACATCACTGTCTACAAAAACCAGCCATTCGTTCTCGGCTCTCCGGGCACCGTAATTTCTCGATAAACCGGGTCCGGAATTGTCTTTCCGGAAATATTTAATCTTTAAAAATTCGGTAAACTTTTCAACAGTAGGTTTCAGATCGATCATGGAGCCGTCATCTACAATAATAATCTCAAACGCTCTGTCCGTCTGTGCAGTAAGAGAATTCAGGAGCTCAAAAAGTTCGTCCCGACGGTTAAAAATAGCAACAACAATGGAAATGGTAGGATTCAAATCTGAAAATTTTTCAAAATTACTTATTCACGGAGGAATGCGCAAAGCATTTATGATAATTTATAAACTGAAAATTCTTTCCGATCGTATTCAGCATGTAAATTAGTGAAATTCATGCCACAGCTGTTAATCAAATTATGAACTAATACCTGTTAACTTGATTAAGACTAAACATACTTCAAACCAAATGAATATACGCATTGTTAGGCTGAGGCTCGCGAAGCCATTTTATTGCAAACCACTTTATAAAGGAATGATAATTCAATGATACTGGCGACATATGAAAATCCTTCGAGAGCCTCAGGATGACACAACGCTAGTACTAATCTGAATTATGTTCCGTAAAATAAATAACAATTTTAATTCAAAATCAGGCTGCATATATGCGCAGCTGTCAAAGCCTTTACGCAAATATTCATATCTTTAATTAAAAATACAATATGAAAAAATACTTTGTCTACATTCTCAAATGTTCTGATAATTCCTATTATACCGGTGTTACCAATGATATTGAAAAGAGAATGCAATATCATACAGAAGGCATCAATCCTGATTCATACACTTATTCAAGAAGACCTGTTGAATTGGTCTTTCATACAGAATTCAATGATGTAAATCAAGCCATCGCATTTGAAAAGCAGGTGAAAGGATGGAACAGAAAAAAGAAAGAAGCAGTCATTAATGATGAATGGGAAAAACTTCCTAACTTATCAAAAAGAAGAAAACCAAATACATAATGATAGGTTAAATACTTCGAGAGCCTCAGGATGACACAACGCTAGTAATAATCTGAATTATGTTCCGTAAAATAAATAAAGACTTTAACTCAAACGAAACCGCATATGCGCACTGTCAGGCTGAGGCTCTCGAAGCCTTTCCAAAGCACTTGACCTTAGAATAATCATTTTTATTCTGTCCACATAACACCTTGCTACCATCAAACTGAAAAGATGTATACATTTAATATAAAACCTTCCGCAATGCGAAAGGTTATATATCAATTAATTTTCCAATTTATGTACTTTCTTCGTTCCCTCGTACATTTCGTACTGCAGAAAACGCGTCTCCAGCTTCCCGTTGAAAAGCTTGATTTTTCTTGACGGGCGAAGACCTATTTTCTTCACGGCTTCCAGATCGGAAGAAATCAGCCAGGCCAACGTATTCGGATAATGGGTTTTGAAGGTATCCCCTATTTTTTTGTAGAAATCATCATCATTAATGGAAATCCGTTCGTCATAAGGCGGATTGAAGACCATCAGCAGAGGAAAGAGTTCTTTTTTGGAATCGAAGAAGTTTTGCTTTTTCACTTCGATCACATCTTCCATTTCCGCGGCTTCAATATTTATTCTTGCGGCATTCAGCATTCTGGCGTCGATATCATAACCGACGATCTTTCCGGTAAATTCTTTCACCCGGTTGATCCTGAATTCCTTGATTTTTCTAAAAAGGTCGGCATCATAATTTTTCCAGTTCTGGAACGCAAACCCCCTTCTGAAAATCTGTGCCGGCAGGTCCAGGGCAATCATCGCCGCTTCGATAAGAAGGGTTCCGGAGCCGCACATCGGGTCCAGGAAGTTCCCTTTCCCGTCCCATCCGGCGAGCTGCAGCATTCCGCTTGCCAGTACTTCGTTGATTGGTGCCTCACCCTGCTCCCTTCGGTATCCCCTTTTAAACAAAGGATCGCCAGAGGAATCCAGGGAAATGGTAACCAGCTCACGGTCGATGTGAAGGTGGAACTTAATATCCGGGTTCCGGGTTTCCACATTCGGGCGTCTTTTGAATTTGTCCTGAAAATAATCCACAATCGCATCCTTCATCTTTAAGGTCACAAATTGCGAGTGATTGAACGTTTCGGAATTTACTGTCGAATCAATGGCAAACGACTGGTCAACATCCATAAATTCTTCCCAGTTGAATTTGAAAAGACGGTCGTAAAACTGATGCTGGTTGAAAGCTTTAAACTCATGGATCGGCACCAGGATTTTCAATGCCGTCCGGGCAGAATAATTGATTTTATATAAAAAGCCCAAATCGCCCTCACAGTTAACGGCACGGTTTTTTACCTCAACCTTTCGTCCGCCCAGCTTTTTAATCTCTTCCGCAAGAATCTGTTCTAATCCGAAGAATGTTTTTATCTGGATCTGTATATTTTCTGTATTCATGATGCAAAAATACAATTTTAGTTGTTGGTTATCAGCTTACCGGTAGGAGAAATCGCTGCAGGCAGTAAAAACCATGGGTTTACCACTATGGACAGTCGGCCAAAAAACACTATTTTTGCAGCATGGAATGGTTTGAATCTTGGTTTGATACCCCTTATTATCATTTGCTGTACAGCAACAGAGACTACACGGAAGCGGAAAACTTCATCACGAAACTTACAGAAGAGCTTCAGCTTCCCCCGAATTCCAGAATTATAGATCTGGCCTGCGGTAAAGGGCGGCATTCGGTTTTTCTCAACAAACTGGGTTATGATGTTTTGGGACTTGATCTTTCCAGGCAGAGCATTGAATTCGACAAGCAATTTGAAAACCAAACATTGCTTTTTAACGTTCATGACATGAGAAACCCGATCGATGCCGATCCTATGGATGCTGTTTTCAATCTTTTTACCAGCTTCGGGTATTTCGAGAATGAAAATGATGATAAAAAGGTTTTCCAGTCGGTGTACGATATACTGAAACCCGGCGGTTACTTTGTACTGGATTATCTGAATGAGGAATTTGTACGAAAAAGCATGGTTCCGGAATCTACCGTTACCCGCGGAAATATCGAATTTAAAATCGTCAAAAAAATCGAAGGACGGCATATCGTAAAAGACATTACGTTTGAAGCAGACGGAAAACCTTTTCATTTTTTCGAAAAAGTAAAGCTGCATACTTTAGAAGCGATCAATTCATATGCTACGGAATGCGGTTTTGAGAGAATAAAAACCTGGGGTGACTATCAGCTCCACGAGTTCAATAAAGAAACGTCAAGCCGTTGCATTAATCTATTCAGAAAAAAATCATGATTACCGTTCTTTTACTGATCACCAGCGTCATTTCAGGGGTATTTTTGGGAAAGCATTTCGGTAAAAAAGAAAAACTGGCAAAAAATTTACTCATCCTGAGTGCCGGATTTCTGATCACGATATGCCTTAATGAAGTCTTCCCCCAGGTCTACACTGCCGAAGCAGGCAAAAGCCTCGGTATTTTCGTGATCGGCGGTGTTTTGTTACAGATGGTCCTTGAAGCATTGACTAAAGGTTTTGAGCACGGCCACTTCCATCATCACAGCGAGCATAATATTCTGCCGGTTGCCTTAATGGTAGGGCTTTTCATCCATGCTTTTATTGAGGGAATTCCCCTGGCAAACGAAGAGCATGATTTTTCGCCTTACCTTTCAGGAATTGTTTTTCACAACCTCCCGATCTCATTTATTCTGGGTGCTTTTTTATTTAATAGAAAACACGAAACAAAATCAGCTCCTTCCTATCCTTCAATGTTGATTGTTGCTTTATTTGCATTAGCTTCACCGATGGGAATGTTATTGGGAAATTATTTTAATCCTGATCTGCAACCGTATTTCCTGGCGATCGTCGGAGGTATTTTCCTGCACATTTCATCTGTGATTATTTTTGAAAGCAATAAAAACCACAACATCGACTGGACAAAGATCGGACTGGTTATTTTAGGGGTTTCCCTGGCATTGGTAATGCATCTGTTCCACAGTCATCCGGCAGGGCATAACCATTAATTTAAATTGGTAAGGCGGAAAGAGGATGATGGAGGCTTTCTTGGTTTATATTATCAAAGGTCTTAAGTATCGTATCAATTTTTACTTCGGTACATTATTGAAAATAAATCGGGTATTATTAATTCATATGAATTGAGTGAATTGTAAAATATAAAAAAGGCTGTGAGCAAATTGCTCACAGCCTTTTATTTTTATTTCTAATTACATTTAAATTAGAATTTCCATCCGAAAGTAAGGAAGAAATTATTTCTGATATTTTTCATATCGGATACTGCATAAGCATCACTGGAAATCAGACGAGTCGGGGAATAATACCCTGCTTCATAATTGCTGTCCACCACTCCGTATAAGAACGGGTTGCTGTATTTTGAAGAGATATTCTGATACGATGCATCGATATAGAAAGATCTGAAATCATAACCTAAACCCAATGATAAAGCATTCCTGTCATTTAAAATCAGATTATTATAAGACTGATTGTCGGAAATACTTCCGTCATTATTATATCTGCTGATCGTAAGCGCATCAAACGGACTGGAAGCATACGAATATCCTCCTCTCAGTCTGAACTGCTTGATCCTGTACTCCGCACCGATTTTCAATTCAGATAAATTTTTATAATTATCTTTAAAGAAATCGTTCATTTCGGTTTCGGCATCTCCATACACTTTATATTTAGGCTTTGTCAGACCTAATGTATAATCAACGTTCAGGGCAAAGCTTTTATTCGCAATAAATGCCGCACTTACTGTCGCTTTCATGGGAGTGGTCAGCCTTCTGTTTTCAGTGGCAAAATCGTCTCCCGTGATTGGATCGTTGTAATAATTATACCCCCGGTCCATATTCCAGAACGTTGGCGTTTCCAACGCAGCTCCTAATCTGAAGTTCGGGCTTAATTTCCCGATAACTCCTAATGACGCGGAAAAACCGTTTGCTTTTTCAGTGAAAGGGGTATTCTGCTTACTGAAGTATTCTGAGCTTCCGTCTGCCAGGGAATTGAAAATTGCCGTATCCGACTGGTCGATGGAAGAATTAAGGAAATTCAATCCGGCTCCCAGATACAAACTGTTGTTGTAGTTTGCTCCTACCCCAAAGCTTGTTTTGGATAAATAACCGTACCGGTCATAAGCATGCCTTCCTAATGATGAGCTGCCACCGGCAGGGAAATCATATATAAGATTGCTGTTGCCCGGCGTTTCTACATAATTCTCAACCGACTGGTTGGAATAGTTAACCCCGATATTGATAAATTTCCATGCACTTTCGGTCATCAGCTGGAAAGTCATTACCGCTCCAAGATTTCCAAGGTCTCCTTTGTTGATGCTGTACCCGTAAGAGGAACCTGCATACGAAGAGGTATTTTTGTTATTGGTAACCGATAATGTTCCTGAAATTTCTCCTGAAATGGCTACCCCCAAACCTGCCGGGTTGGTAAGCAGTGAATTGGCATCTCCTCCCAAGGCTCCATTGGAACCGCCCATCGCATTAAACTTAGCAGAACCTATATTCGGTGCGTTAGAATAAACATCTGTAGTATTCCGGATTACGGAAACATCCTGAGCCTGCGCAAAAAATGCGGCAGAGATGCTCATTATTGCTAAAGATTTTTTTAACATTATTTTTTTGAATAGTTATTACGTTTTAATTATCTGCCACCCCGGAAGCCTCCGCCTCCGCCGCCACCGGATCTGAAGCCGCCACCGCCGCCGCTTCCTCCCCCGAAGCCACCGCCTCCTGATCTGAAGCCGCCGCCGCTGTTGGAATTATTGAATCCGCCGTTGTTTCTGAAACCGCCTTCATATCTCGGCTGAGATTGCTGAGGGTAATTGTAGTTGGGTCTCGGCTGTCCCTGATTACGGAAACCTCCCTGAGGTCTCATTCCGTTCTGGCCGCTTCTGAATCCGCCACCGGTGTTTCCTTGTCTGAAACCGCCGCTGTTGCTTCGGTATCCTCCGTAATTCATATTGGAACCTGAATTTCTGAAACCTCCCGTATTGGTATTGCTTCTTCTCATGGCTCCGGATGTTAAGCCATATTTATTGCCAAAACTTCCGTTATAGCTATTGAATCCTCTTCCGTTGATACCGCTTCTTCTATAGTTCGGTGCATAATAGCCGCCGCCCCAGTATCCGCCGCCGTAGCCCCATCCGTATGGAGAACCCCAGCCCCAGTATGGGTTATAAGCGCCATACCAGCCGCCCCAAGGATATCCCCAGCCCATGTTCCAGCCGCCGTAGCCGCCCCAACCCCATGAGCTTCCCCATGAAAGGCCAAGACCCCAGCCGTAACCGCCGTAGCCGCCCCAGCCCCAGTATGGGTTGTAGCCACCGTACATTCCCCAACCCCAAGGGCCTCCCCAACCCCAGGAATTATCGTAGTAATTGGTCTCGCTTCCGGCATAGCTGCCCCAATCTGAATCGGTAGCGGTGTTATTCCAGGAATAATTGTTCCACGCATCATATTTTCCTTCCCTGGAATTCATTTCTGCATTCTGAACCACATTGGTATCATCCTGATAATAATTATATTCTTCTCCTACCCTATTTCCTCTGTCATTGATAATTACTCCTTCAGGAAGTGTATCTTTATTCGGGTCGTAATAAACCCCGTCGGTCTCGCTGTAGCCACCCATCTGGGCACCACAGGACATTAGGATCAATCCGCCGGCAATGGTAAGAATCCCTTTGGATTTCAGCACGCCAAGCAAATTTTTATGTATATTTTTTTTCATGATAACGTAAAAATTTTTTATTTAAATTATATTTGCAGTCTGTACCAAAAATGTACCATCAGCACCGGTACAAAAATCTATCAAAAATAGATTTTTATTTTTAGATGACAATAATTGCAATAAGTTAAAAATATTAAAAAAAAATTAATGGCAAAATTAACCTCAAGAAGCGAAGATTACAGCAAATGGTATAATGAGTTGGTGGTGAAAGCCGACTTGGCTGAAAACTCAGGAGTGCGGGGGTGTATGGTAATTAAACCGTACGGCTATGCGATCTGGGAAAAAATGCGTGATGAAATGGACCGAAAGTTCAAAGAAACAGGTCACGTAAATGCTTATTTCCCGCTGTTTGTGCCCAAGAGCTTGTTTGAGGCTGAGGAGAAGAATGCAGAAGGTTTTGCTAAAGAGTGTGCGGTAGTAACCCATTACCGGTTAAAAACGGATCCGAACAACCCATCCAAACTGATCGTGGATCCGGATGCCAAGCTGGAAGAAGAACTGATTGTACGCCCGACTTCCGAAGCCATTATCTGGAACACCTATAAAAACTGGATCCAGTCTTACAGGGATTTACCGATATTAATCAACCAGTGGGCGAATGTTGTCCGTTGGGAAATGAGAACCCGTCTTTTCCTGAGAACGGCGGAATTTTTATGGCAGGAAGGCCATACGGCACACGCTACGAAAGATGAAGCGGTAGAAGAAGCAGAGAAAATGAATAAGGTATATGCCGATTTCGCTGAAAACTTTATGGCCATTCCGGTCATCCAGGGGTTAAAGACGCCTTCAGAAAGATTTGCAGGAGCTGACGAAACCTATTGTATCGAAGCTTTGATGCAGGACGGGAAAGCCCTGCAGGCAGGAACTTCCCACTTCCTGGGACAGAATTTCGCTAAGGCATTTGACGTTAAATTCACGAACAAAGAAGGGAAAATCGAACATGCATGGGCCACCTCATGGGGAACCTCAACCCGTCTGATGGGTGCGTTGATTATGACCCATTCCGATGACTTCGGATTGGTACTTCCTCCGACACTGGCTCCGATCCAGGTAGTGATTGTTCCTATTTTCAAAGGAGAAGAACAGCTTGCACAGATCAGTGAGGTAGCGCTTGATATCCAGGCTAAATTAAGAGCCAAAGGGATTTCCGTAAAATTCGATAACGATACCCAGAACAAACCGGGATGGAAATTCGCTGAATACGAACTGAAAGGCGTACCAGTAAGAATTGCTATGGGTCCCAGAGACCTTGAGAACAATTCTGTGGAAATCGCCAGAAGGGATAATTTGACGAAAGAAGTACGTGCAATTGAAGGTATTGATTCTTACATCGAAGACTTACTGCAAACCATTCAGAAAGATCTTTACACTAAAGCTTTTGAATTCAGAAAAAACAACATCACGAAAGTGGATACGTATGAAGAATTCAAAAAAGTACTGGAAGAAAAGGGAGGCTTCATCTATGCCCACTGGGACGGAACGGCTGAGGAAGAAGAGCAGATCAAGGACGAAACCAAAGCAACGATCAGATGTATTCCTCTGGATGATGACGTTGAAGAAGGCGTTTCACTTATTTCCGGTAAGCCTTCCCAGAGAAGGGTGTTATTTGCCAAAGCCTATTAATATAATTGATGAGTGATTAGTGATAATCGATGTTTGGTCTTATTATAACTGAATGATAACAAGCATTAAATAAATCATTTGTTTAAATAATGAATCTGCAAAAGTTCCCGGAATTTTTGCAGATTTTTTTTGTGGGAGTTATTTGGACTATTTTTTGTTACTTTTCATTCCAACATTAATCTCAAAATATTTTATTATGTCATTACACCTCATTGATCTAATTAAAGGGCAGTTGGGTCCGGCACTGGCATCCCAGACGGCCGCTCAGCTCGGAGAAAGTGAAAGTTCAGTTTCCAAAGCCATACAAGGCCTTTTACCGGCTGTCGTAGGCGGACTGGCAAACAATGCCGACAATCCGGAAGTGTTGGATACGATTTCAAATGCGTCTTCCAGCGGTATTTTAGGAAACCTGCCGGGTGGTTCATCCAACGACTCTGCTATCTCCCGTCTATTATCGGTACTTTTCGGCGACAGGCTGAACGGGCTGATTGAAACCATTGCCGGATATGCAGGCATCAGCAATAATTCTTCAAGTTCGTTGCTGAATATGGTTACCGGTGCAACGGTAGGCTCTTTAGGAAAATACGCGGCCGAAAACAATCTAGATCAGGCTGGAATTTCAAACCTGCTGAATGAGCAGAAAGGAATCGTTTCTACCTTATTGCCTGCCGGACTTTCTTTAGCCGCCCTTAATGAGAGCGGTGACTGGGATGCACGATATAAATTTGACAATGACAGGGATGCCATTAAAATGCCGGCTCAGGAAGTTACAACTTCCACCGAACCGAAAATTGAAGTAACCAGAAGCGTAGCTCCCGAAGGAACGTTCCCGGACAGACCTACTTCCAATGACGGCGGTTCTATCTGGAAATGGCTGCTTCCCCTGCTTCTTTTACTGGCAGCAGGATTCTTTGTATGGAAGCAATGTGATAAAAAAGAAACGACAACAACAACTACGGTAAGCGATTCCGGAAATGTAGTGACTGATACCACTACGATAACTTCAGGAATGACAAACGATACGGCAGGAATGGCAGCAACATCGAAAGTAGATGAAGACATTGACTTGAACGGTACTGCCCTGAAAGGCTACAGAGGCGGAATGGAAGATCAGATGATTGCTTTCCTTAAATCAGGAAGCTATAAAAATGCTGCAGATGATAACGCTTTAAAAGACCAATGGTATAATTTCGACCATGTAAATTTCAAACTGGGAAGCGCTACCGAACTGGAAGCCGGTTCCGAAGGACAATTGCAAAACCTGGTCGCCATTCTGAAAGCTTATCCTGAAGCAAAAATAAAAATCGGTGGATATACTGATAAGACCGGTAACGAAGCTGCAAACTTAAAATTATCTGCTGAAAGGGCTAATTTTATTAAATCTTGGCTGGAAAAACAAGGCGTAGGTTCACAGGTTACCGGAGCCGACGGATACGGAAGCCAGTTTGCTACCGTAGATGCCAAAGCTTCCGATGCAGAAAGAGCAGTTGACCGAAAAATGGCGGTGAGATTTTCAAAATAATTCAACCTCCAACATGATATAAAATCCCGGAACTATTTCGGGATTTTCTTTTGCTCTTGTTCTTTTCATTAATTTAATTATATTTGTTAGTCATTCCTAACATTTCTATGAACTCGAATTTAAAAAATGCCTGGCGAAAAGATAAAACATCCCATTCCTTATCCGAAGCCTATTCTTCGGTAAAGATTCCCAAAAACGGAAGTTTCTGGAGGAAATATTTAGCCTTTGCAGGGCCCGGGCTTATGGTTGCCGTCGGATATATGGATCCCGGAAACTGGGCAACGGATATTGCCGGAGGCGCGCAGTTCGGCTATACCCTGCTTTCGGTGATTCTGATCTCCAATATTTTTGCGATGGTCTTGCAGCATCTTTCCGTGAAACTGGGAGTTGTTGCAGAAAGGGATCTGGCTCAGGCCTGCAGGGATCATTTCAGCCCGACCACCAACTTTATCCTCTGGGTATTTTGTGAAATTGCCATTGCGGCCTGTGATCTTGCCGAAGTTATCGGTTCCGCCATTGCCTTAAATTTACTTTTTCATATTCCGCTGACCTGGGGAATTGTAATTACTACCGCAGATGTACTGTTCATCCTTCTTCTTCAGGCGAAAGGCTTCCGGTGGATCGAAAGTATTGTCGGCGGCCTGATCTTTATCATTCTTGCCTGTTTCATTTACGAACTGGTCATTTCAAAACCGGCAATTAATGAATTGTTGGGAGGTCTTGTTCCGCAGAAGGAAATTATTCAGAATCCGGCGATGCTGTATATTGCCATTGGAATTCTGGGAGCCACGGTGATGCCGCATAATTTATACCTTCACAGCAGCATTGTGCAGACCCGGGATTATTCCCGTGATACGGCAGGTAAAAAGGAAGCTATTAAATTTGCTACTTTAGACAGCACCGTTTCCCTGATGCTGGCTTTCTTCATTAATGGAGCTATTTTAATCCTGGCCGCCGCCACTTTTCACATCACCGGAAATAAAGACGTGGCCGATATTCATGATGCCTATAAAATGCTGACTCCGATTTTGGGAGCTTCCATGGCAAGTATCGTATTTGCTGTTGCATTACTGGCTTCAGGACAAAACTCTACCCTTACCGGAACGCTTGCCGGCCAGATCGTCATGGAAGGATTTTTAAATATCAGACTAAAACCCTGGCTGCGGCGTCTGATCACGCGGTTGATTGCAGTAATCCCGGCCCTGATCGTTTCCATTCTGTATGGTGAAAGCGGTACGACTGAACTGCTGGTTTTAAGCCAGGTCATTTTATCGATGCAGCTAAGCTTTGCCGTCGTTCCCCTGGTGATGTTTACCAACGACAAAGCCAAAATGGGTGAATTCGTGAATAAGCCGTTTCTTAAAATCTGTGTATGGATCATTTCCTTTATTATTATCGTTTTAAATCTCTATCTTCTGTACCAGACGTTTTTTGGGGAAGGGGTTTAGAGGAGTGGGAAGTGATGAGTGATGAGTTGTGAGTTATAAGTGATGAATGATTGAATCTCAACACAGCCCGAATGTTTGTTAGAGCAGCACGAAATTCACGACTCACCGCTAAGACCACCCCGTCAAAAATTCTTTGAATTTCCGACATCCTTCCGAATCGGAGGGGAATTGCGATTGAGGCATTTATTATTGCCTTTTTTGTTGGGATGCGCAAGGGCGCAATGAAATTAGATTATCACTCCGCTGAAAGACGCAAGGAATTTGACGCCGTCAAATTTTTACATCGCTGATAATAACTGTCAAATTTTTACTATTCTTAACGTGAATTCGGCTGTATTTAATTTATTTTCAGCCGTTTATTTAAGTAAGTACTGGAATCCAGTCCAATGAGTCAGGCTTTCAAATAGAGTTTCTATTAATAGGTAAAGTGAACTCGGAGAAAAGATAGTATTAACACGATAGAAATGGACATCACATTAAATATAGCAGAAAGTAATAACAAAGTGATTCTGCCCCAGAGGGGCATCATGATCATAGCCCCGGGTGAAACCCGGGGTTAATAAAAGCGGACGACGGACCAAGCCCAGAAGGGGCGAAACCTTTTTATAGAAAGGAATGTAATAAAGGCTGATCCGAACGATAATCTGTGTTTAACGATTAAACCCTTGCAGGGCTTGAGTCTACTTAAAAAAATTTAACCCCGGGCGAGGCCCTGGGCTATTGGTATCGCCCTTTCAGGGCTGGATGAGCACTTTGATAAATTTAAAATATTGAAAATAAGTTAAGTACCATCGAACTCACGTTAGGTAACAAACGATTTATTGATTTTACCTTTAATCGTAATGCTGACAAAGGGAACCTCCAGCATCCAGCTTCTATCTTCCAGCCTGTTATTTCGAGTTCACGCTATTCTTAAAATAAGGCGTCTTCAATTTTATCAAAGATAAAATCCTTGCTACTTTTCACATGAAGCATTCAAAACCTCTTGCGGTCTTGCGTTTTTCCAATATTCTTACAGGTAAATTCACCCTAGACCATTCACTTGCAAAGCAAAATTCACCATTCAATATTTATCGTTTACCATCTACACCTACCCATAATCTGACGAAATGTCACGCTTTTTTCTTTGGCAGAATGTTTGCGAATAAAAAGGAAAATAAAGATTGAATTATGGAAAACCAGGATATTAACGAAGAAAGCATCAACAATCAGGAAGATACGAATATTCAGAATGAAGCGGCAACAGAGGAAAATGTGACAGCAAAACCGACAGCAGAGGAACTTTTGGCAGAAGAAAAAGACCGGTACATCAGATTGTACGCTGAATTCGAAAACTATAAAAAAAGAACATCCAAAGAAAAAATGGAGTTCTTCCAATACGCCAACCAGGATATGATGATCTCCATGCTGGGGGTTCTGGATGATTTTGAAAGAGCCATCAAGGAAATTGCGAAAAACGGCAATCCGGCAGATCTTCAGGGCGTAGAATTAATCTACAATAAATTCAAAAATAAGCTTACCGAAAAGGGATTAAAAACGATGGAAGTGAAAGCCGGCGACAGCTTCAACGTGGATTTCCATGAAGCCATCACCCAGATTCCTGCACCATCCGAGGACCTGAAAGGGAAAATCGTAGATGTTATTGAAACGGGATATACTTTGGGCGATAAAGTGATCCGTTTTGCGAAAGTAGTAACCGGAAATTAAAACATAGCCATAAGTAGTGAGTAATAAGCAATTGTAATATTACTCATTATTCATTACTAATTACTCATATATAAAGATGTCAAAAAGAGATTATTACGAGGTGCTTGAGATCAGCAAATCTGCCTCAGCCGACGAAATAAAAAAAGCATACCGAAAAATGGCGATCAAATATCACCCGGACAAAAACCCGGGCGATAAAGGTGCCGAGGAAAAATTTAAAGAAGCAGCAGAAGCCTATGAGGTACTGAGCGACGATCAGAAACGGGCCCGATACGATCAGTTCGGCCATGCCGGAATGGGTGGAAACGGTGGTTTCGGCGGCGGTTTCGGTGGCGGCGGAATGAACATGGAAGATATTTTCAGCCAGTTCGGCGATATTTTCGGTGGCGGTTTCGGAGGATTCGGCGGTAGCGGTGGCGGCCGTCAGCAGGTGAAAGGTTCCAATTTAAGAATCAGAATCAAGCTGAACCTCGACGAAATGGTAAACGGTACCCAGAAAACCATTAAAGTAAAAAAAATGAAGCTGGCGGAAGGTGCCACTTCAAAAACATGTCCTACCTGTAACGGTTCCGGTGTTCAATTGAAAGTGATGAATACCATGTTCGGACAGATGCAGACACAGACGACCTGCGGAACCTGCCAGGGAATCGGTAAGGTAGCGGATAAAATTCCGGCAGGCGCCAATGCCCAGGGGCTTATAAAAGATGAAGAGGAAGTAACCATCAACATCCCGGCCGGGGCCAGAGACGGCATCCAGCTGAATGTGAGAGGAAAAGGAAACGATGCGCCTTTCGGCGGTATTCCTGGAGACTTATTGGTGATTATCGAAGAGGAAATAGATAAGGTCATCAAGAGAGAAGGTGATAATCTTCACCAGGAACTGTACATTTCCTTTGCGGAAGCGGCACTGGGAACGAAAAAAGAAGTTCCGACCGTCGGCGGAAAGGTAAAAATAACGATCGATGCGGGGACCCAGTCGGGAAAAATCCTGAGGTTAGCCGGAAAAGGGCTGCCGAGCATCGACAGCTACGGAAAAGGCGATATGTTTATCCACATCAACGTCTGGACGCCGCAAAAACTGACGAAAGAGCAGAAAGATTTCTTTGAGAATCAGATGAACAGCGGGGAAATGGTAGCTGAGCCATCCGGGAAAGAAAAAACGTTTTTCGATAAAGTAAAAGATTTATTCAATTAAATATTGGAAAGAGGCTTATTTTTTGTAGGTCTCTTTTTTCACATTATTGCTTGACCAACAACAGACCAATCATTAAATAAATTAAAATACATGCGTTTGATACGCTAATGCAAATTTCACATGAATTACAAGCTTCAACTCCGTACACCAGACTCTACCCCAAATCTTGTTTTTAACACGATTTTTTTCGATGCGTTTAAAGTAAATATCGTAGAGCGATATTTCGGCCGTGTTCCGAAATCATGTGAGGTTTTATTTAAAGTAAGAACCTTGGATGATGTACTTGTTCAGAGAAAAGACGGGAATACCAGAGTGAAAATCAAAGACGCTGATCTTGAAATCTATATGAGACTGATCAAAGTATTGGGATCATACGAATACCGTAATCATCTGATCAACCGGAATGAAGCAGAGCAGGATCTGGTTCACTTTATTCTGAGACTGGTGATTATGAATTATGATTTGAATTAATCATCAATTGATTACAGCATAAAACAGGCTGTCCGAACTTTCCGGACAGTCTCTTTTATTTTAACATGAACCCGAGGTAGAATCGGATTGAAAGGCTGGAAGAGGGAAGCTGGATGCTGAAGTTCATATTTTCGATGCTGGACGAATAGACATTTAAAAATCTCTTATGGTGAAACAAAGACCGGAAACTTTTTTTCCGGTAAGGCTGCTTTGGATAAAAATCTGTTTTTTATCGCCCGTATTAAAGCACATATTTCAGCTTCCGGTTCAGGATTACCAGGATAAGACTGGCAACCGTTAAAACCACGATAAAAACAACATCCTGAAAAGATTTGAAATAAGCGGATTTATAAACGAATTCGATGACCAGAGGATGAATTAGGTAGATGGCCGTTGAAATGCTGGCCAGGATTTTGGAATCCGTTTTCACCAGTATGTTTTTGCAATACAGAAACAGCAACGGGCAAGCAATCAGCAATGAAAACAAAAGGTCGATGCTCTCTTTTTTCTGAAGATGAAGCACCTTATCATTCAGGAAAGCTTCTGCAATTACGGCTCCGACAGAAAGCAAAACCAGCCCCGGCGAAGGCTTCCGTTTGATGTCGATTCCCAGTTTTTTAATTAAAAATCCTATTCCGAGAAACGGAAAGCAGACAAAAAGGAAATTCCGGTACGCGGGAAACAGATTGAAAATCACATCCGCTTTGCCTTCAAAGTAATGTGAGTTCCCGAGATACTGAATCATATAGCCACAGCAAAAGCAGACTATCAGAATTAAAAACAACCTTTTAGCAGGAATATTTCTCAACACATACAACAACAACCCGGCAAATAAAGTTCCGATCAGGTACCACAAATGGTGATAGCCGAAAAGAATATTGATGAGATACCGTTCGTTTTCTTTCCAGAAAGGAATATAAACAACCGACCAGATGGCATATAGCAGGAAGATACGGAAACACCATTTTTTCAGCTTGGCAATATCGTTCACATAGAAAAAGAAATATCCTGAAATAATCAGAAAAACCGGAACGCCCATCCTGAAAAGACCGTTGACCAGTACATAACTCAACAATGGATACAAGTCCCGCAGTACGTGCAGATGAAGGCAGACCACAAAAACGGCCAATACAATTTTTAAAATGTCTATCGATAAACTTCTCATGAATGATCAAAAAAAGCTTACGATCTACTCGTAAGCTTTCTATATTTCAAAGGTAAGATTAAATTATTTACTTTTCACTAAAGAAACGGCTCCTTTCCCTAAAGTGAATAGAATCACGCCCAGAATACCGCCTGCAAGTCCAAGCAGGATTTCTTTTACCTTGGTAAGGATTTCACTGGATGACCACTCCGGTAAAAGGTGATGGAAATATTCGACCCGGTGGGCAAAAATTCCGCCAGCTACCATAATCAGGGCGATTGTTCCAATCACACCTAACGCTTTGATCACAATCGGCAATGCCTTAACCAGTAAGTGCCCCAGTTTCCCGAAAAATCCTTTGTCATTGCTTTTCTTAATCAGCTTGAATCCGGCATCATCCATTCTTACGATCAAAGCAACGATTCCATATACTCCTACGGTAGCAATGATGGCAACCAGCGTAGTTACCAAAATCTGGGTAATAAAAGGGTGTTCTTCTTCCAGCACGGTTCCCAGAGCGATAATGACGATCTCAATGGATAAGATAAAATCTGTGGTAACGGCCGATTTTATTTTTGCTTTTTCTACTTCTTCCGGGTTCTGGTTTTTGGTCTGTTCGATTTCTTCCTCTACTTCATGTCCTTTTTTATCCCGGTGAAAAAGATACTCTATAATCTTCTCTACCCCTTCGAAAGCAAGGTACAGTCCGCCCAAAATCAGGACGTAATTAATGGCCGGTGCATAAAGCCAGTTGAGAAGAAATACCACAGGAAGGATAATCAGTTTGTTGATAAACGAGCCTTTGGTAATTGCCCACAATACAGGAAGCTCCCTTGACGAAAGGAAACCCGTTGCTTTTTCAGCGTTTACGGCTAAATCGTCTCCCAGGATACCCGCTGTTTTCTGTGTTGCCACTTTACTCGTCACCGCCACATCATCCATCAATGCCCCGATATCGTCCAGAATCGCAAAAAAACCAGATGCCATAGTATTTTAATATTTTTTTAATAATTGTTAATGCGCAAAATTAATTATTTAAATTCGGTTTTCCGCATGCGCCGGTATTAATTTCAGTGTAAACTTTAACAAAGAACACACCAATATGAAATAGTCCGGATTATTAAGAGTGGTTTGGAAAGGCTTGGATATTCTCATCCTGACAGTTTACAATTAGATTAGCATTAGCGTTCTGTCATCCTGAGCCTCTCGAAGGATTTTCATACACCTTCAGTAAAGGCTTCGAGAGCCTCAGCCTGACAGCGCGCATATGCATTTTTGATTGAATTAAAATGGTTGTTCTGTTCAGCCTGACAGCGCGCACATGCATTTTTGATTGAATTAAAATGGTTGTTCTGTTCAGTCAACGGAACATGTTTCAAACTAGTATTAGCGTTATGTCATCCTGAGACTCTCGAAGAATTTTCATACACCGTCAGTAAAGGCTTCGAGAGCCTCAGCCTGGCAATGTGCATATACAATTAGTATTGCATTAAAATAACGGCTTATTCAAACAGAATAAAATATAACACTGATATTGCCTTTACATCCTCCTGAAGTCCTTTAAAGATTTTATGCACCCAGTCAAATAACAAAAAATACAGACAAGAAATCACCCTAAACAAACATTAAAGAAAGCTCCTGCCAAAAGAGAATCTTCATTTAATTTTCCGTACCTTTAATCTATGAAAAAGCTGATTCTTAATTACCATTTCTTTGTTTTAGGATTGATTGGCTTGGTACTGAATTCATGCAATACGCGGAAATTTAAAGTGTGGGTGGGAACGGATAACGAACAGAAAATTTACAACCTGAAATACGGCGAGCATAAAAGGCAGAAGATGGATGTTTTTCTTCCTTCGGGATATCCCCTAAACAGTCCGGTGGTTCTGCTGATTCATGGAGGAGGCTGGACCATGGGGAAAAAAGAACACATGATTCAGATCCAGAAGATGCTTTTCAAAAATAACATTCCCAGCATCAACATGAATTACCGCCTGGTTTCCAGGACTAAAAAAATCACCTACCGTGAACAGCTGGAAGACATCGATTCTGTGTTGGCGAAGTTTAATTCGCTGGCTGAAAAAGCGGAGCTGCTGCCGGACAACTATGTTCTTTTAGGCGAAAGCGCCGGCGGACATCTGGCTTTGCTCTATGGCTACAGCCATCCTCAAAGGGTAAAGAAAATCATCTCTTTAAGCGGGCCGACCGATTTTTATTCCCCGGAATACCTGAATTCATTTTATTCAAAATATTCGTCGCCGACGATCCAGAAAGTCGTGGGTGCAAAATTCGACCGTAAAAATTTATCCGAAGAATTCAGAAAGGCAAGTCCGATCGCCAATATTTCCAACGTTCCTACCCTGCTCTTTCAGGGAAACCAGGATTTCCTGGTTAACCAGAAACAAGGTTTGGCCCTGGATTCGGCCCTGACGGCACAAAATATTGCCCATAAATTTATTTACATGAATAAAACTGGCCACGCTCCCAGGTTTTTCAGTAAAAGAAAAAGAGACAGCCTCATCTATCCGAATATCCTGGAATGGATCAGGGAATGAAGCCCGTGCCTGACGACTATTTTTCCGCCGATAAAAACTTCTGACGGCATTACCATTTCAGAATTTATTGTATTTAAATCTACATCAGTATAGGTCTTGATTCTGAAAATATTTAAGTCAGCAAAAAAAATAACCCGCTCGTTTAAGCAGGTTACCTTATATCTGTAATTAATAATTCTTATTTCTCGTCTTCGTCAAAATTATGGTTTTCATATTTCGAGAAATCCTGTTTTTTACCGAATAAAAATTTAATGATAATCGGAACGGTGGTTATCAGGACGATTACGATGATGATCAGCTCCAGCTTCTTCTTCAAGTCGATTCCGAACTGGTCGATGAACAGCTTATCCAGGTAATGACCTGCAAATATCAGCAGAAAAGACCAAAGCATCGCACCAATGATGTTGTCCCTTAAAAAATCTTTTTTATCCATCTTCACAATCCCGGCTACAATCGGGGTAAATGTACGTACCACCGGTAAAAACCGGGCCATGATCACTGCCAGTGCACCATTTTTCTCGAAAAAGTCGTGTGCCTGATAAAGATATTTCTTCTTGAAAAGCCAGTTGTCCGGCTTTTTATATAAAGCAGAACCTGCCTTTCTTCCAAAATAATATCCTACTTCGTTTCCGATGATTGCTGCCAATGCAACCCCGGAGGCTAAAATCAGTGTATCAAAAAAATCGCTTCCTGTAGAGCCAAAAGTTTCCCGGATGATGTCTATTGAATAAATCCCCGAAACGAAAAGCAGTGAATCTCCCGGTAAAAAAAATCCTACGAAAAGACCGGTTTCGGCAAAAATAATAAACAGAATAAGCCAAAACCCACCCAGTTTGATGTAGAACTCGGGATTTAATAAATCTCTCCAGTTGTTGTAATCTTCCATACCTTTTGATAAGCAACAAAAATAGGATTAATAAACGTCAAAAGGAAATATATTATAAGATTTTAACGAAATTTAAACACGATCTTTATAAGTCCATGTCATCGTCCGAAACCGCCGTCCCGTCTGCCATCAGGAAGGCTTTCAGGAATGGGGTGAGGTTTCCGTTCATTACGGAATCCACATCCGAAGTCTCAAAGCCGGAACGTACATCTTTTACCAGCTTATACGGATGCATCACATAGTTTCTGATCTGGCTGCCCCACTCGATCTTCATTTTGTTGGCCTCGATTTCGTTACGGGCTTTCAGCCGTTCTTCCAGTTCCATTTCGTATAATCTTGAACGGAGCAACTGCATGGCTTTTTCCTTGTTCTGAAGCTGGGATCGGGATTCGGAGTTTTCAATGATAATTCCCGTAGGGGCGTGGCGAAGACGGACTGCCGTTTCCACTTTGTTTACGTTCTGACCACCGGCTCCGGAAGACCGCATCGTTTCAAATGAAATATCGGCCGGGTTAATATTGATCTCAATGGTATCATCCACCAAAGGATACACATAAACCGATACGAAACTGGTATGCCGCTTGGCATTCGAATCGAAAGGGGAAATCCTTACCAAACGGTGAACGCCATTTTCGCCTCTCAGATAACCGAAAGCAAATTCTCCCTCTATTTCCAGGGTTACGGTTTTTACACCGGCCACATCGCCTTCCTGGAAGTTCAGCTCACGGATTTTATAACCCTGCTTTTCTGCCCACATGGTATACATTCTCATCAGCATGGACGCCCAGTCGCAGCTCTCGGTACCACCGGCACCGGCCGTGATCTGAAGCACCGCCGAAAGCTCATCGCCTTCATTGGAAAGCATATTTTTGAATTCCAGGTCTTCGATTTTTTCCACCAGCTGAGGAAAAGCAGCATCCAGCTCCTTTTCGGAATCCGGGTCTTCCTTTGCAAATTCCACCAGCACCTGCAGGTCCTCAAACTGGGTATTGATCTCGTCATAGGCTTCCACCCATTTTTTCTTGGACCGGAGCTGCTTCAGGAAAGCCTCCGCTGTTTTGGGATTGTCCCAGAATTCGGGCGCAGCCGTTTTCTCATCGTCATTCGAAATTTCAATCTTCTTTTTATCGATCTGAAGATATTTATGGAGGTCGTCAATCCTTGATTGGATTTCTTTTATCTGGTCGTTGTTGATCACGATTTTTTATTTCCTGCAAAAATAAGAAATTTTTACTCCGTTATTGCCGGATTGTGTGGGTTTGAAGATCAAAATAGAATAGATGGTTGCTTCTGGCAGGATCCGTACATCTGCAGATTCTGTTGTCCGGTATTGTTGGGTTGCGCAAAGGCGCAAGGTATTTGGATCATTATGCTGCTAAAAGACGCAAGGAATTTGACGATGTCAAATTTTTATTCCGCGAATACTAACTTTTGAATTTTTTATTCTTTTATAAAATCAACGGTATGTAATTTTATCAAAGATAAAATCCTGGCGTCTTAAAAACGTTCTGCATTTCAAAAGATTCGCGTCTTGGCATTTTCTAACAATTATTCAAAGCAATTATTCTATTTATCCAATATTATTTTGGCATCAAGTAATTGCTCAAAAAACCTCCTTGACTTTTTAGTTTCCGTCTTGAAACCCAGGATGACCATTAGATAAAAAATTATCAGCATAAATATCGGAAGAAGTGTATCAACGTAACTGTAGCGCATATTGGCACTTGTTACATCTACAATTAAAAATGCTGCCACCATTAAGCCCCAGAATACGGAAAAGATTAATACGAAAAGATGCAGCTGCATCTTTATTTCGATTCTGGCCCCGGTGGTATCCGGCTGAACCGTTCCGGTAATCCGGGGCTGGAAAGAATTCCTCCCCCTGATAATCCTGCTGATATTGAAACGGTAGCCGTCGATGATCCCCTCATATTCTTTTGTTGGTCCGTTTTTAAAGATTCGCACCGTTTTCCGCTCCACAGAACGGGAAAGGATCGCCATCACCTCATCCTGAGGAAAAGGTGATGTGTAAATAATATGCTCAAAAGGCAGGTATTTCATTTAGGCTATGTTTTAGCAGGTTAGAAGAAGGAACCGCAAGCTGGAGTTTTTCATTCAATGTCATCAATCACCCAATATCAAATAGCACTAATTATTGATTGTTGGTAATTTTTAAATTTTGGTTCAACAATCTATAATCCAAAATTAACCATGTCCTGCAAAGCAAAATTCATCCCTCAAACCACCCCGTCAAAAATTCCTTGAATTTCTGACATCCCTCCTACTTTCGGAGGGGAATTTCGGTTAATGGTATTTCCTTAGACTTTTAATTGGTTGGAATTCGCAAGGCAGCGAGAAGATTGGATTATTATGCTGTTGAAAAATGCAAGGAATTTGACGCTGTGAAATTTTTATTCCGTGAATACTAACTTTTGATTTTTTTATTCTTTTATAGAATCAACGGTATGTAATTTTATCAAAGATAAAATCCTGGCGTCTTAAAAACATCCTGCATTTCAAAAAATTCGCGTCTTAATATTTTCCAACATGACCGCAGTGAAAAATTCACCACTCACCCTTCACTTGCGGAGCAAAATTGACCATTGACGATCATCCCTGGCTTCCTCCTCCTTCCTCGTTGTGATGGAAACCGATGATGCGCCGCGGTTCCTCGACTGCCCTGTAGGTATCCACTTCCTTTTTCAGTTCTTTGATCCGGGATTGGAACTGGTCGAAATTGTTGATGGTAACGTCCTTTAGAAAAACGGCAATCTGATCAAGGTATTCTCCCGTAAGCTTTCCGGCGGCATCCCGCAAGGCTCCGTTGAGAAGGTTCTGGTCTATTTTGAGGTTTTCGTTGCGGGTTTTCTGGTAAAGGTTTTTGATTCTTTTTTTCAGGCTCTGGGTAAAATCGATCAGCATGGTGTTGCTGAAGACTTTCATTTTCCCTGAAATGCCGTACCAGTAAGGAATTTTATCGGCTTTATTATTTTTAAGGATTTTAAACAAAAGCGAGTCTTTTTCCAGGTTTTTGGTCATGGCATACAGGATAATCTCCGCCCGCTCCGCCGCATTGGGAGGGAAAACAGGAACCAGCACGTCAAACCTTCCGGGAGCGGTAATTTCTTCATCGATTTCGGAGACGGATTTTGCCGAACCTACCATCAGAAGTTCTTCCTGCTCAAATCTTGAGATGTGGTGAAGAATAATTTCCTGGGTCTCAAGGTTGCAGGCCGCTACATTGTTTTCCGCCTTCCTCGCCATCATGATCTCATCGAAATCATCCATAAACAACAAAACCTTATCTTCCTTCATCATCGTTACCAGAAAATCGTTGAAATTGGTCTGATTGCCATCCACATAGGAAGTTCCGAGATAATGTTTTTTCACTTCTTTAAACTGATATCCGATAATTTCCGCAATTTTATTGGCCCAGAAAATCTTGCCGCTTCCGGGAGGGCCGTACAGGATGATTCCCGCCGGTTTATTGATGCCCCAGTCTTTGATCTGCTGCGGATTTAAAAACGGTTCCAGAATCCCTGAAATATAAAAGAACAGGTCCCGGTAACCAATGAAATCCCTTTTCTGAAGACTGGTTTTATGTCCGAAATAATCGTAAACGAATTGATAGTTGCCGCCCAATTGGTTATCGATTCCATAACTTGAAACGGAAGATTTGAAAAAACCGTTATCGAAAATATTGGGATCTTTTTCTTTAATTGCCTTTTCTACTTTTTCTTTCGGTTGCTTAATGGTTTCCGCAATCTGCTCCAGGGTTTTGGATTTATCCAAGTCTTTTTCGTAAAGCCTTAAAAATTCCGCATTCTCGCGGGCAAATTTTTCAAAATCTTTTTTTACTTCAAAATTGGTATGGATGCAATCCGTAAGGTCGAGATCAAAATCCTGAATGAATTGCTTTACAGCTTCGGCCGAAACATTGAGTTCTTTTGCCAGTTCGATTAACTTCATAATTACCGATTAATACAATCAAATATAAGATTTTTCAAAATCAAAATTTAGTGATTTCTGATAATATTTGTAACAAATTCTTAGTTGTATGTACTATTTAAGAGTAAAACAAATTACATGGAAAAAATTTTATCAGTAAAGAATCTGACGAAAAAATTCAAGAGAACGGTAGTGAACAACATTTCCTTCGATGTGGAAAGAGGAAATGTTTACGGATTGCTGGGTCCCAACGGAAGCGGAAAATCCACCACCTTTGGAATGCTTCTTTCAACAATCAACCCGACAAGCGGCGAATGGTATTGGTTCGGGAAAAAAGGCACCGATCCGGATACGCTGAAGAGAATCGGGGCGATTATCGAGCAGCCAAACTTTTACCCTTACCTGAATGCGGAAACCAACCTGAAGATCGTGGCAGAGATCAAAGGAACGCCTTATTCCAGGATTGATGAAGTCTTGAAAACCGTTAACCTGCTGGAAAGAAAAAAGGATTTGTTCCGTACCTACTCGCTGGGAATGAAGCAGCGTCTGGCCATTGCCTCCGCGATGCTGAACAATCCCGAAGTAATGATCCTGGACGAACCGACGAACGGGCTTGATCCCGAAGGAATTATCCAGATCCGTGAGATCATCAGCAATATTGCAAAACAGGGAATCACGATTATCATCGCGAGCCACCTGCTGGACGAGATTGAAAAGATCTGCAGCCATGTCATCGTTTTAAAAGAAGGAACTTCCCTTTATTGCGGAAGGGTGGATGAGATGACCGCCAACAACGGCTATTTTGAACTGAAAGCAGACAACAATGCATTGCTTCTGAATGCGCTGAACGAGCTTCAGTGGTTTACTACAGTAAATGCAGACGGCGATCTGCTGAAAGCCCAGATCCGTGACGACGCCTCAATTTCCGCTTCAGCCCTGAACCAGAAACTAGCCGAAAAAGGTATTTACCTTTCGCACCTGACGAAGAAAAAGCTGTCGCTTGAGTCCCAATTCCTTGAACTTGTAAAAAACACAAAATAATCATGATCAAACTATTAAAATTAGAATATTACAAAAACCTGAACTACCGGCCGTTTAAGGTTTTCACAATCTTATATTTCGCCATTCTTATTGCGTTGCTTTTTATCGGGCTGGTTGATTTCGACCTTTTCGGCGGAACAATCAATCTGAAGGAGCAGGGCATCTACAACTTTCCGGAAATCTGGAACTTCACGACATGGATCGTGGCCCTGCTGAAAATTTTCCTCGGACTGATCATTGTATTTTCGATTTCACAGGAGTTCAGCAACCGGATGTTCAAGCAGAACACGATTGATGGGTTAAGCAGAAAGGAATTTATCACGTCCAAACTGTTAACGATAAGCGTCTTCACCGTCGTTTCTACCGTTCTTGTGTTTGCCATTACGATGTTCCTTGGCTATCAGTATTCGGATACTGCAGAATCTGCGAAGGTATTTAAGGAAATCTTTTTTATCGGCAATTATTTTGTAAAGCTGTTTACCTTCTTCTGTTTCCTGATGTTCCTTTCGGTATTGCTGAGAAAATCGGTGTTTGTTTTCCTGGCACTTTTCGTATTCTGGATCGGCGAAGGTATTTTATCGGCCGTAGAAGTTTTTACGAAAGTAAGAGGATTACAGGGCGAACAGAGAAACCAGATTTTACAGAACGACTTTTTTATTACGCACCTTTTGCCGCTGGAAAGTATGTCAAGCCTGATTCCAAATCCGATGATGAGGCTGAATATGGCCAAAATGATGGGCATGAAATACGAATTCCACTACCCTACGGAAAGCTTGATAGCTTGTTTAGCATGGTGCGCGCTTTTCATCTTCGGATCGTACTGGATTCTCAGAAAAAGAGACTGGTAATTGATTGGAAATATTTAACACAATATATTCAGATTATTTTTTTAGTGGCTCATTTTCCGGGGCTGTTTTTTGTTTTCCAACTTAAAATTTTCATTAAATTACACCAAAATTACAGCCATGAGAAAAATCTTTTATGTCCCGGGACTCATTAGTGCTTTACCGATACCGGTTTTGTTTTGGTATTACGGAAATCAAAAAATTAAGGAGCCCATCACTAATATTATGGATTTTGGAATTCCTTCAAAAATAGATTTAAAGAAGAATCTATTAATTCTAGGACCTCTTTTGAATCCATAAGAACCTGGAATTATAAAAAAATAACAGTAGAAGCCGGCAGAGCAAAAGAAAATTCCGGCTTTTTTGTTGCGGAGATTAAAAAACTTCAAAAAAGAAATCAAGTGAATACCGGCATCGAATTTATCCTGGATGAAAATAATACGTACGGAGATTTTGTTTCATTATTAAATGATATGGCCATTGCAAAACACGAAACTTATGGTTTGGATATCAATAAAACAGGCCATTTTTTTGTTCCTGTTTTTTACAAAAATCCCGATGCAAAAAACGAATCGTTAGATAATGAAATGATGATTCCTATTGATGCAGGTTCGCTTTCATCCGGAAATTATAAGCCAGATCTTTATGAAAGGTCAAATATTTTGTTCCTGAATCTTCCAAAACAGAGTTATTATATCATTTTTGGATTTCTGTTATTTTTAAACATCTCAATGTTCAGCATTAAAGAAAATCTTCAAATGAAACGGAATTTAGTTTACAAGAACGTGTAAACAAACCTTCAAGGTTTAAATTGTTAGCTAATAAATATACAACAAAAAAGAGACTGCCTTTCGGCAGCCTCCTTACAATCACTTCTTCACTTTAAAAACACTTATTTTTTATCTTTATCCAGCAGGGCGATGTATTCACCGTAGCCTTTTGCTTTCATTTCCGCTTTCGGAATAAATTTCAGCGAAGCACTGTTGATGCAGTAACGAAGTCCGCCTTTGTCTTCCGGGCCGTCGTTGAAAACGTGTCCTAAATGTGCATCTCCGGTTTTACTTCTTACTTCTACTCTTGTCATTCCGTGGGAACGGTCCAGTTTTTCTTCAACCAGCTTTTTGGTAATCGGCTTGGAGAAACTTGGCCATCCGCATCCGGATTCAAATTTATCGGTAGAGATAAATAACGGTTCCCCGGTAGTAATATCTACATAAATCCCTTCTCTGGTCTCATCCCAATATTCATTTTTAAAAGCCATTTCCGTCCCGTTTTCCTGGGTTACGTTATACTGTTCGGCAGTCAATTTTTCTTTTAAGACTTTTTTATCCTGCTTCTGGTATTTGGTTTCCTTGGCTTCTTTTTTTGGCGGATTGGCATTTCTTGCCATTTCAAACAATCCCGGTTCGATGTGGCAGTAACCTCCCGGATTTTTATCCAGATAATCCTGGTGGTAATCTTCAGCTCTGTAGAAATTTTTCAGAGGAATCGTTTCTACCACCACGGGTTTGCTGTAATTTTTGGCCAGTTTTGAAACTTCGGCTTTTACTATGGCTTCCGTTTCTTTATCGGTGGTATAAATTCCGGTCCTGTACTGATTTCCCCTGTCATTTCCCTGTTGGTCGATGCTGGTCGGGTCGATGGTTTTAAAATATAAATCGATTAACAATTTCAGATCTACTACTTCAGGGTCGTATTTTACTTTTACCGTTTCCGCAAAACCTGTCGTATGGCTTACCACTTCTTCATAGGTCGGATTCTTTTTGTTTCCGTTGGCGTATCCTACTTCCGTTCCTACTACTCCTCTGATCTGCTGGAAAAAATGCTCGGTTCCCCAGAAACATCCGCCTGCAAAATAGATCTCTTTTACATTTTTATTGTCCATAATGGTCTCATTTTCTTTCTTTACCTCCGTGGATTTGGTTTTGGCATCTCCACAGCCCGTCGCAAAAACTGCAATACCCAGAACAACGCTGAGCAATATCAATATGTTTTTCATTTTTATTTTTATATCCATTTCAAATCTTAATTTTCTTCATTAAATCCTGCCCGTTTCAGATAACAAATTTCGGACTTATTTTCAAGCCATTCCAAAGATAATCTCTATCGGAATGATAGCACATCTGCAGGATTTCCTTACACTATCATTTACGAAAAATATCAGGAAACGGATTTGGTAATTAAAAGATTTATTTGGCTCTCCAAAAGAATTTAACATGGATAATGTCTTTCTTTTTTGTAAAGTGACGCATTACAAGGATTTTATCAGTAACAGGGCGTTCATTTTCGTTTGCAAATCCACTTTAACAGACTCAGCATAAACTTTTCACTCAGCCCATGAGCATTATTTCTCAAAAAGCAAATACATAAGGAGATGTGTAATTAATTTAGAATAGATAGCTTTTAAATCAAGCTTTTCACAAAGAAACTTCCAGCATCCTGCTTCCCTCTTCCAGCCTTTTAATACTACGCCGGGTTTATTGTAAATTTACGGCTTCCCGCTTACGGTTTTCAGTAAAAAACAGTAGATTTGCATCTTATCAAAATTGTAAAAAAGCAAAGCATATAGATCATGACATCACAAGAGATCCGTCAGAAATTTTTAGATTATTTTCAAAGTAAAGGCCACCTGATCGTTCCTTCTGCACCGATTGTGCTAAAGGATGACCCTACCCTTATGTTTTCCAACTCCGGGATGACGCAGTTCAAAGATTATTTTTTAGGCTACAAAGAGCCTAAAGCCCCGAGAATTGCCAATACCCAAAAATGCCTGAGGGTTTCCGGGAAACACAACGACCTGGATGATGTGGGCAGGGATACCTATCACCACACCATGTTTGAAATGTTGGGGAACTGGTCTTTCGGCGACTATTTCAAAAAAGAGGCTATTGCTTTTGCCTGGGAATTATTAACGGAAGTTTACGGAATTCCGAAAGAAAACCTGTACGTTACGATTTTTGAGGGCGACGCTTCCGAAAACCTGGAAAGGGATCAGGATGCATATGATTTCTGGAAATCCCATATTTCCGAAGACCGGATCATCAACGGGAATAAAAAAGACAACTTCTGGGAGATGGGTGAAAGCGGGCCTTGCGGACCTTGCTCGGAGATCCACGTCGATTTAAGAAGTGAAGAAGAAAAAGCCAAAATTTCAGGGCTTACCCTTGTTAATAATGACCATCCGCAGGTGGTGGAAGTATGGAACCTGGTTTTTATGGAGTTCAACAGAAAGGCAGACCGGTCTCTGGAAAAACTTCCTGCCCAGCATGTGGACACCGGAATGGGCTTCGAGCGTCTTTGCATGGCGCTTCAGGGAAAATCTTCCAACTATGATACCGATGTGTTTACGCCTTTAATTGCTAAAGTAGAAGAACTTTCCGGTAAAAAATACACCGGAATTTTAGAAGACGAAAAAGATATCGCCATCCGTGTGGTGGTAGACCATATCCGCGCAGTTTCCTTTGCGATTGCCGACGGACAGCTGCCTTCCAACGGAGGAGCCGGTTATGTGATCCGCAGAATTCTGAGAAGGGGGATTTCCTATTCGTACCGTTTCCTGGATATGAAAGAACCGTTCCTGTTTCAATTGGTACCGGTGCTTCAGAACCAGATGGGTAAATTCTTCCCGGAACTGGAAAAGCAGGGCACTTTGGTAACGGAAGTGATCAAGAGTGAAGAAGAATCGTTCCTAAAAACCATTGAGAACGGATTGGTCAGGGTTGAAAAACTGATTCAGCAGACGATTGCCGATCAGCAGAAAGTACTTCCTACCGTTGAGGTTTTTGAACTATTCGATACTTACGGCTTCCCGGATGACTTAACCAGAATTATTGCTGAAGAGAAAGGGCTGACCATCGATGAAGAAGGCTTTAAAGCAAAGAAAAAAGAACAGCAGGAACGTTCAAAAGCGGATTCTGCCCAGAAAGTTTACGACTGGGTAACGCTGGAAGAAAGAGACGGAAATTTCGTAGGCTACGACCAATTTGAATCGGAAACCTATATTACAAGATACCGGAAAATAGAAAACAAAGACGGAGAATTTTACCAGGTGGTCCTCAGCGAATCGCCATTCTACCCGCAGGGCGGAGGCCAGGTTGGTGATAAAGGAATCCTTGAAAATGCGACGGAAAGTTTTGAAGTGCTGCAGACCGAAAAAGAAAACGGACTGATTATTTCCTTAATCAACGGTCTTCCGAAGGATGCCGGCGCGCTTTTCTATGCTAAAGTGAATGCCACGGACAGAAAAAATTCCCAGGCCAACCACTCGGTTACCCATTTGCTGCATGAGGCATTAAGAGAGGTATTGGGAACCCATGTTGAGCAGAAAGGTTCTTACGTAGGTCCGGATTACCTTCGTTTCGACTTCTCGCATTTTAATAAAATGACGGAAGAAGAACTGGCCCTGGTAGAAAACAAAGTAAATGCAAAAATCAAAGAAAGCATCGCTTTGCAGGAATTCAGGAATATCCCGATCCAGGAAGCTTTGGATAAAGGAGCCATGGCTCTGTTTGGCGAGAAATACGGTGACAGCGTAAGGATGATCCAGTTCGGAAGCTCTAAGGAACTTTGCGGAGGAACCCACGTAAAAAATACCATCGAGATCGGCCATTTCAAAATCGTTTCCGAAGGCTCTGCCGCAGCAGGAATCCGAAGGATTGAAGCGATTTCGGGAGACCAGTCTGAACAATATTTCAAGGATTTAGAAAAGCAGGTTTCCGAGCTTTCGCAATTGCTGAAATCGAAGGACATTGTGCGCTCTATCGAAAAGCTGATTGAAGAAAATGCTTCCCTAAAATCCGAAGTGGAGGCCCTGAAAAAGGAAAAGGCAAAAGGCGAAATCGGCGATTGGAAAGGCGCTTACGAGCAAAAGGGCGATAAATTACTTTTGGTAAAAAGAACTTCTCTGGATGCAGGTTCGGTAAAAGACATTGTTTTCCAGTTAAAGCGGGAAATCCCGACTTCTATCACGGTTATTCTGTCCGACGCAGACGGAAAACCGATGATTACCGTTGGCGTTTCAGATGACTTAGCAGGAATTTATCAGGCGGGAGCACTGATTAAAGAATTAGCCAAAGAAATCCAGGGCGGCGGCGGCGGAAACCCGGGCTTTGCCACAGCCGGAGGCAAAAACCTTGACGGATTGGAAAATGCGTATCAGAAAGCGTTGAATATTTAATTTTTTAGATTAAATTCAAAATATAATAAAGGCAGCTGTTTTTGACAGCTGCCTTTCATTTTAACGAAATATTTTATTTATCTTGGCATTTCTCAAAACAAATAACATGGATAGGGTTTGGATTTTAATGCTTTTCCTGCTTTTGTTTTCGTGCAAAAAAGCAGAACCTTACGATCGAAACCACCGTTATGCACTTGTTGTAAATATCAATTCAAAAGATAACCTGCTCGCCTATTCTTATACAAAAGACAATAATTACGCAATAAAACTGGAAGACTTACGAACCAACAAAACCATTTATACGAAGAAAATTATTAATAATTGCTTTACAGAACCCAAAACTCACCATGGCAAATTGTATTTTCCCGAATCGGATCACTTATTTACCTGTGTTAATTATAAAACAGGTAAAATTTCATGGAAATTGCCAATCGCGGGACGAATAAGAGAATTTCAGATCGTAAATAATCACATTATTATTGCAAGTGTTAATGCATATGGGATCATCGCTATTCATGCCGATACCGGAAAGATTCTTTATGAATTGCCATTGCATTCGGATAAGAACTGCCAGGTAGATTTTGCGCCACGCCCTGTCGGGTTTGATGAAACTTATTTTTATGTTACAAATTTTAATTGTTCATTGATCTCTGCTTATGAAATTTCTTCCGGTAAAAAAGTTTGGAACAAAACAGAGTCCGCATCTGCGCTATCGAATTTTACCGTTACAGGAAAATATATTTTTCTGGGATATAACGTGCATAATAATGATAATGTCTCAGGAGAAATTATGCTGTTAGAGGCTCATACAGGAAAATTACTTTACAAACAGCATGCATTATTTGATATTTTCACAGATCCTGTTCCATATGGAAATAAGATTTATTACCATACTTACGATTATCGTTTGCAGGAATTTGATGTCGAAAACAAAAAAGAGCGTAACCTATTCAAGTTTGGAGAATCGAATGACTTCGGAGGCAACCAGATCTACAGGCAAGACCATTTCCTGTTTTTGCAGGATCTTCATTACAACATTGTAAAAATCAATTTACGTACACTCAAAAAGGAAATTTTCGATAAAAGTAATAAAGGAATGTTAGGGGTATATAAACTTAATAATAAAATAAATTTAATTTATTAACTGACGAAAAAGAATTAAAATCTTAGTGAAAATACTTTTTAGATCCTTTAAAATTAAAAGATGTTTCATAAATCAAATGATTTAAGGCTTTGAGAATTTTAGCTTCTGTAGTTTCAAAAAATCTGAAAATTTTCAGATTTTTTTCTATTTAACTCCACTTTGGAACGATTCATGATTAGTCAAAAAAAGATGAAATTCATTTTATCTTATATTTAAATTATTACAAGATATAAAATCAAAATATAAGCTATTGAATACACATATAAAAAATATGGTACCAAAATCTAATTTTTATTAAAAATATTACACTTACACATATTAATACAAACTACAAAAATTAACATTATGAAACTAACACATTTCACTTCAAAAATTCAGATGGCCGTACTTACATTGATAACCAATTTTGCCGTAGTATGGGCCAACGCACAGGAAAAAGCAGCAGACTTAAAGGTAGATGTTGATATGGATAAAGGGGGCAGTTCAGATGGTTTGATGTCTAATCCTATTTTATGGGTTGCAGTAGCACTGATCCTTATCCTTATCGTTGCTTTGGCAGCAAGAGGAAACGGAAGCAGCAGGGCTTAAAATAGGCAGATCTTATTATTTTTCGCCAGCATCTTCTTGCAGCGCTGTAAAAATAACAGATCGATCATTATTACTCAAATTAATTATAAAGAGGCTATCTAAAATTTAGACAGCCTCAAATTTTGGGTACTTGCCGGAAACTTATGCCGGGCCTGAATAAATTCTCAGTTCCTGTAACATCCGTCATCAGGTTCCCTCTTCCAGACGGTGCATTTGATTCAGATTCTAATCAAAACCAGGTCAGAACGAAAACCGTTGAGTGTACTATAGACAAAAACATCCGGCTCCCAGCTTCCCTCTTCCAGCCCGTTAAACTTGGCTCCAACTTGAGCTCCTGTTATTTATTTTTAACAAAAGATTATATTTTTCGCTGTGGTTTTGTAACCTTCTTATCAATAGTTTTGTCTTCTCTATAAAGCAAACTAATGACAAAATTCTTAACTCCATTATTTTTATTTTTTACAGTATTATTTTTCGGGCAGAGCCAGTTGAAAGTTTCCGGCAGAACAGACAAAAAGCCCATTTACAATGCAGCGGTATATTGTGAGGATGAACTTCTCGGAAAAACCGATCTTAACGGTACTTTATCCTTTAAAACAAAATGTAAAAAGGTGGAAATCCTCGCCAGTAATTTTCAGGACGTAACTGCCGACGTCAAAAAATCAATGGAAGTAGTCATGCAGCCTTTATCTGAAAAAATGGGCACGATCGACAAGGTGGTTATTCAGGACAAAAGCGATCCGAAAGCCCTGAGCATTCTGGATGAATTGAACAAAAGAGCCAAAGAAAACTCGCCCAAATCCCTGGATTCCTACAATTTTAAATCTTATTCTAAATTTTCCATCGACGTGGACAAAGATTCAGTCGATGTTTATAAAAATTTCCTGGTGATAAGAAAAGATTCCCTTTCAAAAGTGGACAAAAAAGATCTTAAGCAGACTAAAAAAGATGAAAAGGATTCCCTGACCTCGGAAGATTTCATCGAGGCTTCGGCGGAAGGCCAGATGTTTCTCTGGGAAAAAGCAGCCGAATACAAATATTCCAAAAGCTTCGGCGAAAAAACCAATATCATCGACAGCCGGATGTCGGGTTTCAAAAATCCGATCTATGAAGCCTTGGCGATCAATATTTCCAACCTCGACCGGATCCCGAGACAGCTGAGGCCCGAAAACAGGAAACTGTTTAACTTTTACCTCTCCGATACCCTGCAGCTTGACGGAAGGAAAACCTATGTAATCAAATTCAAGGAAATTACTGACAAAAAGAAGCAAAACCCAAGGAAATTCAACGGGAAAATCTATGTTGATTCCGAAACCTATGCTTTAAAGAAGTTTGAAAGTGCCAGTAAGAAAAAAAATGAAGGGGAAATTGTCTCCGTCTGGAAACCCATCGGCGGAAAATGGTTCCTGGATTACGAAGACATGAGGGTAAAGATGGGAGACCAGAGTTTTAATACCTCCAAAAAAGACAGCTTGAAACCGGGCCAGAAAGAAAAATACAACCAGAAAAGCTTTGGCAATTACCTGTACGTAAAAAACCGCTTTTTCGATTTTGAACTGAATAAAGAACAGAAGGCGTCCGACTTTAAAGGATACTCGCTGGAAGTGAAGAATTCCGGCGGAAGTCTTTTGGATCAGTACCGGACCGACAGCCTTACCGCCAGGGAAAGCGCCACCTACACCAAAATCGACAGCTTTGTACAGAAGTACGATTTTGAAAAGAAACTCAATACCTTAACCCAGCTGGTGCGGGGAAACCTGCGGTATAAAATCATTGATTTCGATATCACCAAGCTTTTCAGATACGATCAGTACCAAGGCGTGAGATTAGGAATGGGAATCAAGCTGAATGAAAAATTCAGCAAAACTTTTTCGCCGGACGGATATTTCGGATACGGCTTTAAAGACCACCGGTGGAAATACGGTCTTGGTCTCGATGTAAAATTATCGCAGAAAAGAACTTCGGTGTTCCGGGTTGAATACATCGACGATGTTTTTGCAGCAGGCAGGTTCAGCAATGCGATGTGGGATATGATGATGAACATTCCGGATCTTGGCCTTGACCTTCACAATGCTACTTTCTACAGCAATCAAAAATGGGGTGCTTCATTCCTTTACGATATTTCCAATTCGTTGAGCATGAAGATCGCACTGAATAAAGAAAAGCAGCAGGCTCTATTCGATTATCAATATAAAGACCTCGGAAATGCCTTCGACAATACCAGTGCTACCCTATCTTTAAAATTTTCTCCGAATGATAAAAACATTATGACGCCGAGTGGGAAATATACTTATGAAAAAGGCTATCCGCAGATCTTCATGAATTACGAGCAGGGATTCCGGACACTGGGCGGAAACCTGGATTATCATAGGCTGGATGCTTTAATCATCCATCAGTTCAGGTCAAAACTGGGCTATACCAACATCAAGCTTTTCGGAGGACTTTCTTCCGGAAACGCACCGATCTGGAAAAATTTTGAAATCGCAGGACAAAGGGATCTGAATTCCGACAAATGGACTTCCGCTATCAGCACGCCCTCCAATCTTGGATTTGCAACCATGCCGGCCGGAACTTTTTTTGCTGATAAATTCGCAGCTTTTAAAGTGTCGCAATACCTTCCGTTCCGGTTCAAGACTTTAGGAAAAAGATATTCCAGCATCGAACTTGAATACCAGGCAGCCATCGGAAATATGAAAAACCGGGAAGACCACCAGTTTCTATTTCAGGTACTGGATCATTATTACCAGGAAGCCGGGGTGATGTGGAACGGCTTTTTGGGAAGCCGCTACAGTGTAGGACTTTCTTACCGATTGGGCTATTACCAAACTTCAGAGTTTAAAGATAATTTCGGAATCAAGATTAAGTTTAATCTACTGAATTAACGATATCCTTTATTGATGATCATCATTATTTCGACGGAGCGGACTTTAGTCCGCTTTCTTTTATTTGTTCCTAACAGACTGCATGGGTTTCTACAGATGATGCGCTTTGATTTCTTCCCACGGATTGCACAGATTTTCACGGATGATTGTGTTTGTTTTTTAACCCATAAGTCGACGTGAATCCGACGATATTCATTTAAATATCAATCATTTAATATACAACAGACTTACATAATTCCGGATTTTAAAAACAGAATAGCCGTTAACGAAGAATGCCTTCGATATTTAACTACCGTCACTTTGTGTAGATTTTGAAAAAATCGTATCGGAAAGCTGCTGAACTACAAACCAGAAGTCCTGCTTTACACGTTCCCGATACATTCTTCTCTGCTGAGCTCCAAAAAACACCCGAACTGACGTTAAGTTACAGAGAAAGTTTTAATAGCCTGAAAATATTTTTTTAGAACACATGAGATAACGTGGCTTCAACCAACTTCAACCATAGGAAATTAGTTAACCAACCGTAACATCACTGAAAATCATTGACTTTCTTCTTCTGTGCTCTAAAATATGCGCAATACTTTAAACTTAAAATCTAATGTGACTCATGTGTCAAATTCTTTGCAATTTAAAATTCCCGTAGATTGCAGTTATTATTTTGATTCATTCTAATTATTGAAACTCCCGTAACATTCCGTTGCTTTTCATAAGAAAAATTTAATTTCCCTACCACAGCTATTAAAATTCAGTTCATAACTGAACCCTAGTTTTGCAGCATCGAAATAAAGCAATTATGAAAATCCACAAAACGATGGGGGTGCTGTTTTTAGCAGCGGCACTTTTCCAGAACTGTAATGATGAAACAACGGATTCTAATGAAAATCCGGTAAACCAGAACATTAAAATCGAGAATTTCTCCAAAGAATCGGCGTTTGCCTATGGCATGACCGGTTTTGAAAACCTGAACATCACCACTTTGATTTCCAGCTCCGATGTGCTTGCCGGAAGCCCGAACTTCGTTTTCGCCGGACAGCCGGACGGAATGGGCATCATGAAAGATCCGAACTCAGAAGGATACCTGATGATCACCAACCACGAAATCACGAAATCCGTTTCAAGAGTCTATTTAGATAAAACCTTCAAACCCGTAAAAGGGGAATACATCCTGAATGGGATCGGAGGAATGACCAGACTATGCTCTGCCACGCTAGCTACCGTAGCCGAGCATGGTTTCAGCGCTTTCCTTACGGCCGGGGAATCCGGAGAAGAAAGTATGGTCCATGCGATTAACCCGCTGGCCGCAGCTGCTCAGGCCGCAGACCAGTCCAGGGTAAAGCCGGCTTTGGGAAAAGCGTCTATGGAAAATGCCGTTCCGCTTCCTAAAGATGTTTCCAATGGGAAAACCTACATCATGATCGGTGAAGACCAGTCTTTCAGCTCTTCTCACCAGTCGGCAGGACAGCTGATCATGTATGTTTCTGATACCCAAGGCGACTTAAACAACGGTAAATTGTACGCTTTAAAGAGAACCAACAACAATTACACGGAGACCAACATGACGAAAGGAAGCCAGTATGATGTGGAATTCGTGGAAATCTCCAATGCCAAGAATCTTACCGGCGCGCAGATCAACCAGAAAAATATCGATAACAACGCAATCCGCTTCTCAAGAGTGGAAGACGTGGATTACCGGAAAGGGGCAGGAAAAGGAAGAGAAATCTACTTTACCGCTACCGGAGAATCTTCAGACGGGGTAAATCCGAAAGCCGGACTAACCATGTGGGGAAGAGTATACAAACTGGTCCTGAACGAAAGCAACATGCTTACCGGAAAGCTTGAAGTGGTGGCTGAAGGAGATTCAAACCCGGGAAGCAACCTGATCAATCCGGATAACCTTTGCGTAACGGAAAATTATGTATACATCCAGGAAGACGGAGACTCTTACTATCCTGCGGCTACCCACGATTCTTATATCTGGCAGCTGAACATCAGTACCAAGCAGTACAAGCCTTGGCTGAATATGAAGCACAACAGAAACGATGCCGCCTGGCAGACAGCCTACAACCAGTCCGGACAGCTCACAAAGTTTGGATCATGGGAATTCGGGGCGATGATCGACATTTCAGACATCATCGGGATTCCTAATACTTTTGCGGTAAACATACACTCCCATACCTGGCAGAAAGATGCGTTTGCCAATGCAGACGGTGCAGGCGTAAATACCAATAAAGAAGGTGGACAGACGATCATCATCAGAAACGTTCAGAAATAAATTTACTATCATTCTTAATAGGTATCAGTGGGAGAAATTCTACTGATACTTTTTCATATCCTATGAAAATCATTATTAAATATCCTTTCGCTGTTTTTCTTTTCATCATTTTTGTTGTATTCGGAGCTTTGCAGTGTACGCAGAATCAGCAGCCGCTGCAGGATGACCTTTCCGAAGTAAAAAAAGACCTTTTCAGGAACAATAATGACTTTCTGAGCCGGACCAAGCAGCTGATGGAAATGGTATCCGGAAACCCGGACCAGGCATCGCTTCAGAGAAAATTTGAAGAACTCAGGACCACCTATAAAAAAATGGAATGGGCGGTCGAATATTTCCTTCCGCAGACCGCACGCTTCATCAACGGGCCTGCCCTTCCCGAAATCGAAATGCAGGAGCACACGGAAATCGAACCTGAAGGGTTACAGGTGCTGGAAGAACTGCTCTACCCTTACGATCCGGCCAATAAAGAGGAGGTCATCCGGATGCTTAAGAACCTTACCAATAAAAGCAACGCCATTAAAGTAAACTTCCAGGCCATCACCATTTCCAAAGACCAGGTATTTGATGCCCTGAGACAGGAAGTATTCAGGATTTCCAGCCTTGGGATCGCGGGATTCGACACCCCTGTTTCAGGAACTTTTTTAAAGGAAATTCCTTATGCTTTAAATGCCGTAAAGACCACTCTTCAGCAGATCGCCACGGAAAAATCAAAAGAAAAAGCGCTTTCGGGAATCAGTATGGAAATTGATGCTTCCGCCGCTTACCTGAAAAAGAATACGGATAAAAATACATTCGATTATATTAATTTTATTCCGGAACATCTGAATGCCATTACTTCGCTGATGATCGACTTTCAGAAACAGGAGGACATCCCGGCCATCGAAGTTACTTCGGCACTTAATAAAAACGTCAGAACCTTCTATTCCAAAAATGCATTTAATCCCAATGCATTTGTTCCCGGAAAGCAGTTTGAAATGTCTCCTGAAAAAGTGAAGCTCGGGAAACAGCTTTTTAACGACAATATTTTATCCGACAACAATTCAAGAAGCTGTGCCACCTGCCATATCGCAGAAAAGGCATTCACCGACGGACGGGAAAAATCCATGTCGCTCACCGATTCTCCTTTGCAGCGGAATACGCCGTCGCTGAGCTATTCGGCTTTTCAGCACGGCCAGTTCTGGGATATGCGGAAGGACGACCTGGAAGGACAGAGTTCTGCCGTGATTACCAATAAGGAGGAAATGCACGGCGACCTCAGCAAAATTATCGCGAAGATCAACGCCGATCCGGAGTACCGTACTGCTTTTGCAACGATTTACAAAGGAAAAAATGCCGAAATCTGGCAGCTGCAGAATGTCCTGGCCAGCTACATCCGCTCCCTGGCGTCATTCAGCTCGGATTTCGACGGGTATATGAGAGGGAATAAAAAGGCGATGACGGAAAGCCAGAAAAAGGGCTTTAACCTGTTTATGGGAAAGGCACAATGTGCCATCTGCCATTTCTTACCGCTTTTCAACGGGACGGTTCCGCCGAATTATACGAAAACGGAGCAGGAAGTTTTAGGAATAGCTGAAAATTCATCCAATAAAACGGCAGATAAGGATCCCGGGCGAGGGAAATTCCACGAAACGGTAGCTTTTTTACAGCATTCCTTTAAAACCCCTACCCTTCGGAATATCGCTAAAACCGCCCCTTACATGCACAACGGCGGTTATAAAACCCTGCGGCAGGTCATGGAATTCTACAACAAAGGCGGAGGAAAAGGATTCGGACTGAAAGCTGACAACCAGACCCTCTCCGATACTCCGCTGAATCTTTCGGAAAAGGAAATGTCCGAAATCATCGATTTTATGAATGCACTTAACGATCATTAATAACAGTCCCGGAAATCCCGGGATTTTTTTTAGAAAAAATGCAGTCCTGAACGGCCGGTCATCATTAAACGCCCATTAATTTTCTTACATGTCGAATTCATATTCGGTCGTTTATTTAGTAAAAAACATAATAAAGCTCAGGTTATTGAATCACGATTTAAATAACAACTCCCTCAAAATAGAATGACGAAGATTCAGTTTGATTAAGAAAATCTTTGATCCTATTATCTACAACAGAAACTTCCTGCATCCGGCTTCCCTCTTCCTGCCTGTAAGTCCGATTTTTATTTCGAGTTCACGGTATATAAACACCAGCGGCTTTGTGAAACATATAAACCATGATTAATCCTCCTGATCTCAGGGGACTTTGTGTTCAAACTCAGATTACGAATCGCCAATCGATTTTAATCAAATAAAATTCTGTTAACAGATTAAAACCAGACCCTAAAAACTTTTCTGTGCGGATAAATATTATTAATTTTGAAAGGTTTTTTATGAAAAGGATTTTATTGTTTTTAGGTCTTTCATTCTGGATTTTTGGTTTCTCACAATCGAAAGTTACCGCTATTGAAGGCATTACCATCGAAGACAAAAGTGATCCGAGAGCATTGGAAATCCTGAAGAAAGTCAACCGGATGTTCCGGGAAAACTCACCCAAGACTTTGGATTCCTATTCTTACAAATCGTATGAAAAAATTTCCCTGGATATCGACGAAGACAGTATTTCGCAGTACAACAAATTTTTCGAGGAAACCGGAATGTTCAGGGATAAACGCCGAAAAGATTCGCTGAACAACATTTCGGCAAGAAAAATATTTTCCAAAAGCAAATTGTTTCTCTGGGAAAGGGCCCAGGAATTTCTGTACTCTAAACAATATGGTGAAAAAATCAATATCCTGGACAACCGGATCTCCGGACTGAAACAGCCGATCTACGAAATGATTGCCCTGCAGCAGAGCAACCGGGACAAGCTTCCCGATCAGCTGAAACAGGAAAACCGCGGACTGTACCGGTTCTTTCTTACCGATACCATTGAAATGGACGGCCGGAAGAATTTCGTGATCCGGTTCAGGGAAGTCAATTTTAAAAACCCGGATAAAAAACGGAAATACAACGGGGCCATTTATGTGGACACCGATACCTACGGCGTTAAAAAAATCGAGAATTTCAGCAAGAATAAAAACGACGGCATTATTACCAGCACCTGGATTTTCTTCCACAACAAATGGTTCCTGGCCCATGAAACCGTAAAGCTGAAAATGAGCAACATGAAGCTGGAAGAGGAAGATCCCCGGCAGCCCGATGAAAAACAGGACCGGAAGACGAAACAGACCTTCGGAACCTACGCGTTTCTGACGTCCCGTTATTTTGACTATCAGTCTCCTGCCGAAAACAGTTCTGAAGATTTCAAAGGGTATACTTTTTCCGTAAAAAACATCCGCGGAAATACGCTGGACCGGTACCGTACCGATCCATTGACGGAACGCGAGAAAAACACCTACAAAACCATCGACAGCCTTGGGAGGAAATACAACATCGATAACAAAGCACAGATCTTAAGCGGTCTGCTGAACGGCCAGATCCGGGTTGGCGCGGTGGATTTTGCCGTAGATGAAATCGTTAACTACAATTTATACGAAGGCTTCAGGGTAGGACTGAAAGCAAAGCTGAATGAAAATTTCAGCCCTTATTTCTCGCCGGATTATACATTCGCTTATGGTTTCAAAGACGATCGTTGGAAGTACAGGATCGGGCTCGACATGAGGACAACCCTCGAAAAAGATTCTTATTTCCGGGTGGAATATTATGATGACGTCACGGCTTCCGGTGAATTCTCCCGCAGGTTATGGAATTTTAAGATGCGGATGGCCAACTATGGAAACAACCTGAATAACGACCGGTATTACCATTACAGAGGCGCATCCTTATCTTACCTGAATGATGTAACCAACGGACTCACGCTGGTTTTCGCAGCACGCAGGAATCTGGAAGAAGCCCTCTTCGATTACTCTTTCCGGGGAAAAGGTCCTTCGTTTGAAAATTTCAACACCCTGTTTACCCTGAAATATTCCCCTAACTCCACCAACATCATGACTCCTCAGGGAAAATCGCTGATCGACCAGAAATACCCGGAGTTTTATTTTAATTATGAGCAGAGCTATAAGATTCTGGGCGGAGATTTAAGCTATGTACGCTTTGATGCCCTTTTCGTCCACAATTTTAAAACGATGCTCGGAACAACGGGATTCCGGCTGTACGGAGGAATCGTTTTCGGCGGTGCCCCGATCTGGAAAAACTTTACGATGAACGGACTGGCCTCGCCGAGAAGGGATTTTAATTTCAACCTTACCTCATTCCTCGGCTTTGCAACGCTGGAAGGCGGGAAATATTACAACGACCGTTTTGTGGCCTATTATTTCACACACAAGCTGCCCTGGTATTTTAAAAGTTTCGGGCAGAACATTTCAAGCTTCGATTTTGTCCTGCGCGGAACCATCGGGGATATGGACAAAGCCGAATACCATCAGTTCAGGTTCCGTCCGCTGAACCATCTTTACCAGGAAGTTGGCCTGGAATGGAACAATTTCCTTTCCACGTACTTCAATCTGGGGTTATTTTACCGGGTCGGCTATTATACCACCCACAACTTCAAGCAGAACTTTGCCGTTCAGTTCAAATTAAAATTATTAGAATTCTAAACCTGTCCGGTTTCCTCCACCTGAATGCCGGACAAAAATAAAATAACAACAATGCAAAAAATCGAAATAAAAGCAGACCAGTTTTTTGAATTATTAAAATTAAAAGACACCTCCATGTGGGAAATTTTCGCCCGGATGATCGACGGAACCGAAAAGGAAATCATTTTCCTGGACCATGAGGAAAAAATCCTCTTCAACTACATTCTTCCTTCCGATCCTGAAAAGCTGGAAGAAGACCGCGCGGAGTTTTCAAAGCAGTTTGCGGATAAGCTGGCGAATTTGAATTGAAATGGAGAGTTTTTTAGTTATTAGTTATTAGTTATTAGTTATTAGTTATTGAAAGTTACAAACAGATGGTTTAATCCATTGATTTTTAATAAAAATGTTTAATTATAATATCGGAAATTTACAACTAATAACTTACGACTTATAACTTATAACTCAAAACTTATAACTTACAACTCATAGCTTATAATTTAAAACTCATCATTTACCAGCCTCTCAAAAACACATTTACCGTTTTCTTCGCTTCCGCAACGTCATGGACCCTCAGGATTTTAGCACCTTGTTGCAGGACTTTCAGGTGAAGTTTCTGTGTTTCTTCGTTAATGTCTGCCGGGGATTTCCCAAGCGGCTTATAAATGAATGACTTCCTGGAAATCCCGATCAGCAGAGGAAACCTTCCGAAACCGAGATACTTTACCTCATCGATCATTTTCATCTGGTCTGCTACGGTTTTCCCGAAGCCGAAACCCGGATCCAGGATAATATCCTGAACACCTTTTGACAGCAGTTCAGCGGTTTTTTCAGAGAAATACCGGTTGACGGAAAGGATAATATCGTCAAACTTTATCTTATCATGCATGGTTTCGTAGGATGGGTTCACATGCATCAGAATATAGGGAAGCTTTGTTTTTGCAACAGTATCAAACATCTGGTGATCGTATTGCCCCCCTGAAATATCGTTGATCAGATCGATCCCCTCGTTAAATCCGAAATTTACCGTTTCGGAATAAAAGGTATCCAGGGAAACTAAAGCTTCGGGAAATTCTTTTTTAATTAAAGAAATCATCCTTCCGATCCTGTCTATTTCTTCACCAGTGGTCAGAAATTGAGCATTCGGCCGTGTCGACTGCGGCCCGATATCAATGATTTCCGCTCCTTCTTTCAGCATTTTTTCTGCCTGCACCAGGGCTGTCTTTTCATTATTGAATTTCCCGCCGTCGGAAAAAGAATCCGGGGTCAGGTTCAGGATTCCCATGATTTTCGGGGCGGACAAATCCACCAGCTTTCCGTTGCAGTTTAAGGTATGATATCCGGGTGATGATCCTTGATGTTGCATCCTGCAAAAATACGACTTCCCATGGCCAACTCCAACATCCCGCTAAAAAACTGAGTGCTGATTTCCGCTACCTAAAACCTAATTCGTATATTTGGAAGATTAAGAGAATTTATGTCAGAAACTTCAGTACAGTTCGGGAAAATTATCAGTCAGTGCCGAGAATTATTCAGCAAAAAATTACAGGATTACGGGGCAGCATGGAGGGTTTTGAGACCGAGTTCGATTACGGACCAGATTTACATCAAAGTCAACAGAATCCGCACCCTGCAGATGACCGGTAAAAAAATGGTGGATGAAAGCGAAGAAGATGAATTCATCGCCATCGTCAACTACTCGATCATCGGACTGATCCAGCTTGAAAAAGGATTTTCCAATGATTTTAATGAAAATAAGGAAGAAATCATGCAGCTGTACGATCAATATGCAGCTGACGCCCAGCAGCTGATGGAGCGGAAGAACCACGATTACGGCGAGGCCTGGAGGGATATGCGTATTTCATCGATCACCGATCTTATTTACCAGAAAGTACTGAGAACGAAGCAGATTGAAGACAACCAGGGGGTAACGATTGTTTCTGAAGGCCTGGATGCCAATTATTTCGATATGCTGAATTATGCCGTTTTCTGCCTGATTAAGTTTTCTGAAAAAGCAAACCCCGTAGAATAAAAAACAATCTGTTATGCTCAAAGGTTTATTACGTTTCGTTATCGCCGTTATTTTCATCCTTTCCGGTTTTGTAAAAGCGGTGGATCTGGTAGGGTTTTCCTTCAAGATGGAAGAATACTTCTCCCCCACGGTCTTTGATATGCCGTTTTTTGAAAAATTTGCCCTCCCGCTGTCGATTGTCGTGGTGGTGCTGGAACTTCTTCTCGGCTTTATGCTGCTGATTAAACTAAAGCTTAAATTCACCCTTTCCGCTTTGATCGCGCTTTGTGTTTTCTTCGGCTTCCTGACGTTCTATTCGGCTTATTACAATGTGGTGACGGATTGCGGATGTTTCGGCGATGCCATTAAGTTTACGCCCTGGCAGAGCTTTATCAAAGATGTTGTGCTGCTGATCGGCCTGATCATCGTATTCATCCTGTATGGGAAAGATTTTAAAAAGAAAGATGCCTACAGCTACAGCCCTAAAAAAGAAACCGGAAATAAATTCAAATATATCCTGCTGGGCGTTTTCACCATAGCCATGATTCTGGTCGGCGCACACGGAATTGTTCATGAACCGCTGATCGATTTCCGCGATTATAAAATCGGGACCGATCTGAAAGCGGAAAAAGCAAAAATCAATAAAAACCCGTCGGAATACAAAACCTTCTACTCCCTGAAGAACGCCAAGACGGGAGAAACCATAAAGGTGAACCAGGACGATTATATCAAAGAAACAAAATACTGGGCGGAAGGCACACCCTGGAAAATTGAAGAGGGAAAAAACGAATCCGTCCTGATCAAAGAAGGCTACAAATCGGAAATCGTAAAATTCAAGATCGAAAATCCGGACGGACAGGAACTGACGGAAGAAATCATCAACGCTCCGAAAGCGGTGCTTGTCTTCTCCTACCATCCGCAATCGGTTTCCCCGGAACTTCTGAAACAGCTTGAAGCAAAAGTGAAAGCCCAAAACGCGACCGTTGTGTACGGCGTTTCAACGCTTCCGAATACCTTTAAAACGATTAAAAATGCGATGATGGACGGTACCGCCATTAAAACCATTGCCCGCAGCAACCCGTTTGTCCTGATCCTGGAAAACGGAAAGATCGTTGACAAACAGCCGGCGAAGGACTATTTGAAATAATGGACTGGAGTTAATATACTTAATCGCAATTCCCCTCCAAACTGAAGAGGTGTCGAAAATTCAAAAAATTTTTGACGGGGTGATTTAGAAGATGAATAGTGAATTAAAAACAATTGACCATTCACCCAAAAACGAAAAAACAACACCGAAATATCGATTCCAAAACCAACCTTAAACTTTGAACTTTAAACCTTAAACTATATAATTATCATAATGCAAAAATCCAATAAGCCGATTGCCGGCTACCATCTACTGATGATCCTTTCCTCTGTGGACGGAGAATTTGCCCCGGAAGAAGGGATGCTGGTCCAGCAGTATTTAGCGGACGAATTCCCCTTTAAAATGAACCTCGATAACGAGCTTGATACCATTGCCCTGCTCCAGCCGGAAGAATGGAAAGACCATTTTGAATTCCACGCACGCTGCTTTTACGACGATTCCACAAAAGAAGAACGGGATAATTTCATACAATTTGCCAAATCCCTCATCAAAGCGGACAATGTGGTTACCGACGAAGAGCATACGTTTTATACCCTTTTAAAGAACCTTTGGAACATTGATAAATCAGAACATTAACAGACGATATTAAAATAAATTATATGAGAAGAAAAATAGTAGCAGGAAACTGGAAAATGAACAAAAACGTAATTGATGCCCAACAGTTGATGGTTCAGTTGCTAAGCTATAAAAACAACCATGCACCGAACTGTGAGGTGTGGATCGCTCCACCGGCTTTGTACCTGATGATGGCGAAGGATATTTTTGAAAAAGACGAGATCGGCGTTTTTGCCCAGGACATGAGCGAGCACGAAAGCGGAGCCTATACCGGGGAAATCTCTGCGGAGATGCTGGAATCCATCGATGCGACCGGTTCTTTGATCGGGCATTCCGAAAGAAGACAGTATCATGGCGAAACGGATTCCCACTGCAACAGAAAAATAAAGCTGGCGTTGGATAAAGGTTTAATTCCTGTGTATTGTAACGGTGAAACGCTGGACCAGAGAAAGGCGGGCGAACATTTCGAAGTGGTGAAAAACCAGACGGAAGTGGCTTTGTTTACGCTTTCTGCGGAGGAAATCAAAAAAGTGGTGATCGCTTACGAACCGGTTTGGGCCATCGGCACCGGGGAAACGGCTACCCCAGAGCAGGCTCAGGAAATCCATGCCCATATCAGAAGTACGATTGCGGCAAAATACGGCCAGGAAGTGGCGGATGAAGTTTCTATCCTTTACGGAGGTTCCGTAAAACCGGACAATGCGAAAGAAATTTTCTCCCAGCCGGATATCGACGGCGGACTGATTGGCGGAGCAGCACTGAAATTAGAAGATTTCTCCAAAATTATCGAAGCCTTCCATTCTTAGGAACAGCAGGATAAAAATACTTCAAGACCACCGGATCCGGTGGTTTTTTCTTTTTATTCCAAAGAGTTTCCCAATAGCAACTTACCCTATTTTGATGTTAAAGATAAAATGCTGCACCTCATAATCGACGGCACGCCCGTATATAAAATGCAGGTACAGTTTTTTCTGGTAAATCCCGAAAACGGAACGGGAAAGCGGAAAGATCAGTATTTCTTTTTCCGTATGTTCAGGAATGGTGACGCCATAAGTTTCTTCGATTTCAGCAGCGATAAGATGCAGAAAGTTTTCCTTGGATAAAGACATAAGGACTTATTATAATTCAGTTGATGTAAAAATCATATACGCACAAATGCAGGTTTTGGATTTAAAATAAAAGTGATTCATAAATAATGTGGTATTAAACAGCCACAAAACTAAGCGTTATAAAATTACTGATTCTATTTCTGCCATCTCCATTTTGAATTTACGGAATCTGTAAAATCAATGAGCAGCCGAATTTAAAAAATGTAAGAGCCTGTTTAAATTTATCTTTTATATTTTAACATTAAGCATTTAAGGTATTTTAGCTTGGAAAAATCAATGTGTCAGTTGTCCGGCGATATTCAATTAAATCAATTGAAATCATCGTATTAAAGTGAAGAATAAACAAAGTTTATTTAATTCCGAAGCTTGCGAGAGATACTAAGCAGCTAATATCAATTAGCTTTTTGTAACTGGCTTTACATTCAGGATTTTAAAATTCAAAACGTATTGTTAAATTATTTCAAATACTTACAGATAAATTTCAGCTGATTAAATCCGGACGATCCGTATAGAATCTACAAAATAATTTCTCTGTGATCAGCCGTTAAAAAGAAGCTGTCCTAAAAGTTAGGCAGGCTCTTTTATTAAACTTTTTTCAGGTTTCTTTTTATACAGCATAACGCCTGAATCATCATTTAATCTCCGGAGCATAAAAATTACCTGTTTATTTTTGTTAAAAAAGAGGCTGTCCAAACTTTTTGGACAGCCTCCGGAATATATTGAAACTGTTTAATATGCATCCGGTAATATTCAATTTATTTCCGGTTATAAAGCTTGTCCTTCACGAAGTGCAAAGAAGATCATCTGATATTAAAGACGGTTGTCGATAGATCGAAAGAAGGAACTTCCGGCATTTGGCTTCCCTTTTCCAGCCTTTTAAACCTGGCTTCGGGTTCACGTTATTTAATATCGACGACATACATCGTTCCTTTGTCTACTTTTCCGGTTTTGGGAAGTATTTTCGCTTTTGGATTTCCGTTTCCGTCGTCGACGATGCCGAAGTCGTCATCATTGAAAACAGCCAGCTTGTTGTTTCCGAGATAAACGATCCCTTCAAATTTATCATGTTCGTACCCCAGCTTTGCCACAAGATCCACCGCAAGGGTTTTGGAAACCGCCTGGATGCCTGCTGCGGAAATTTCGCTCCAGGTACACTGCTCCAGTGCTTTCCCGTTGATCTTCATTCCGTCTGCCGCGCTCAGGTCGGATCCGTTGACATCGGAAGCGCCTGAAAGATTGATCCGGTATACTTTCTTGATACCGCCCTGCGAACCGAAGTTTCCGTCTCTTTCGATTACCAGAAATTCCGTATTGCTGAGTGCCGTAATGTCGCATACCGAATCGGAAGCGCCGCCATCCTGCTGGTACAGGAACTGCTTCGTCTGCCCGGTGGCAATATCGAAAGTAACGATCCGCGTCAATGTTTTATTGGTCGCCAGGCTTTTGCTCGGCACATACATCATCGACTGGATGGTTCCTACCAGCGTTCTTCCGTCAGGCGTAATGCAAAGGCCTTCCATTCCGCGGTTGGCTCTTCTTTTGGCAAGAACCGCCGGCAGCTTGCGTGTTCCCGTATTCACGCCGATCGGGCTGATCCTTTCCATTTCCACGCCTTCTGCCGTATAATGCACGATGTGCGGACCGTATTCATCGGAAACCCAGAAGGTGCCGTCGGCTGCTGCGACGATACTTTCACTGTCCATCCCGTAATTGTCCGTTCCCAGCACCGTTCCGTTGGCATCGTAGGCTACTTCACCCGTGCTTCCCATTCCGGCAGGATTCGGAAGCCCCGTAATCGGCTGCCCCGACGGATTTTTAAGCTTGATGTATTTAATCACCTCAATCTTCCCTTCCGCATTGATCTTGAAATGCATAATGGTAGGGGTGAAAGAAGGCGCCAGGAATTTTTTCCCGTTCAGGTAATCCGTATTGGGACCGCGGTCCGTAATGACGTAGAACTCTCCTTTTCTGGTGGGATGCGCCGCTGCGCCGGAACCGAAGCCTCCGTTGATCACATCAACGCCGTTAATGGTTGCCAGCTTGCTGAAAGGAAATTCCTGAGGCAGCTTCGAATAATCGGTTTCCTGGCTGTTGTCCGTCATTTCATAATCTTTACAGGCGGTAAGAGCAGTAAGCATCAGTGCGGAAAGCAGTATTTTTTTCATGTCTGTTTATTGTGACGCGAAAGTAAGGATGCTATATGAACTGATGTTTAAGGAAACACTAAGCACATTTTAAATAAAAGCCCGCCGTATTAAATTTTTATCAACAAAAATAGGCACAGAGCCTGTTTAAATTTATCTCATCTTTTTTTATGGAATTCTGCTTAATGCACCGTCAAAACACTCATCAGTCCTGAAAAGGAGATATCAGCCCCGGGCATAGGCCGGGGTTAAAAATGACTGAAATTAAACCTTAGTGTCAACGTAAGCCCGACAGTATTTATCTAAATACCAATTATTTACAGAATAACAAATCCGGATGCTTCAGGCTTTACGACAGAATGGCCACCGGCAAAAAACACCTTTGATATTTAATCAACGCCGCTTCGATCTTGAAAGAATCGTATCGGGAAGCTGCTGAACTACGAACCGGAGGTCCTGCTCTACACGTTCTCGATACATTTTTCTCCGCTGAGCTCCAAAAAACACTCGAACTGACGTTATTCTTATGAAGCTTTTTTCCGTTTCCAGGATCGAATTCACCTTAATGTTAAAAAATACATCCGGAATTTAAGCACGCGTGCTAGGCCCCTTCCGCATAAATCTTCTCGAAGTAATTGCCCAGGCTGATGACCCGCGCATGGTTTACCGGGTTGATGTAATTCAGGAACATCTGTTCCGTGCTGTGGCCGGTAGCCTGCATCAGCAAAGGGGTCGGGATCTTCCCGTAAAAATTGGAGGCGAAGCTCCGCCTTCCGATATGGCTGCTGATGTTCTGCCATTTCTCCGTATCCAGTTCTTTCCCGCGGAAGCCGGTCCTCTTCCTGAATTTTACAGGTTCGGTAATTCCGGACAGAAGCGCAATTTCTTTAATCTGTTCGTTATAAAGGCAGTGATCCATCGGTGCCGGAAAATGATTTCCGTATTTCCTCATGATCTTGAGGACTACCGGATGAAGCGGCAAAACGATCTCTTTGCCTGTTTTCTGCTGGATAAAAGCAATGCACTTCTTCCCGTCTATCGTAAGCAGCTGATGGGTATTGAACTTCATAAAATCCGAAATCCGCTGCCCGGTAAAGCAGCTGATGACCAGCCAGTCCTTGGCCTTCTGCAGCTTCTTGGGGATCCGTGACTGCTTGATCTTTTTTATTTCCTTTTCATCCAGGATCATCACCTTTTTCACCGCTTTGCATTTGGGGACCTCCAGCTGCCGGACATTCGTCCTGATGCCTTTTATTTCCGCGAAATTCAGGATGGTTTTAATGAATTCGGCCGATCGGTTGAGGGTGCTTTCCGTATACTCTTCCTCTTTTCCGAAAGCATAAAAATCGGCCAGGAAAGAACTCCCGATCTCTTCCGGGAAAATGCGCCGGCAGAGAAAGCCTTCAAACTTTTCCATCAGCCGCATGAAAACCTGGTACCGCCGGTAGGTGGAAAGACAGACCGAGTTCTTCTTCCGTTTCAGGTATTCGTCCATCAGGGAAAGAAAAGAGCCTTCGGGAAACGCCGGCGCTTCATCCGAACACAGCTTTCTGATTTCTGCCAGGATGACTCTCGCAGAAACCGAAGGTTTTTCTGCCATCAGCTCCGATGCCCTGATCCTAACCCTGTTAAGCATAAGATGAAGCTTTTTGTATTTTTTGCAGTAAATATTTAGCGGCCGCTGATGCTCATTGTCCCAGTCTTCTTCAGCGATAAAAAGCGGAAGTGGCAATCTGTACATGGGATTTCCGGAAATACGGGAGGTCACCGAAAGGTAGATCTGACGTTCTGAAACGAATTTCTTTTTGGATAATACACAGGAAAAAATCATGGGACTAAAATTAATTTGGATTAAAATTAACCCAAAAATAGTACAAATAATTAGTCTTTATTGGACTAATGCTGCAAAGATAATAATTAATTTTAATTGCCCAAATATACTTATGTAAAATGTTATAATTTAATTTATTACTTCATTTATCTCACTTTATAATGAAGCTGAATGCTTATTTCAAATGACTATGAATAGACCGTAAAATATTTAATCTACCCCGTATTTTTTTTCTAATTTATTCATTTGTAGATAAATAAATTTTCGCATTAGTCCAATAAAGACTAATGTGAAAAACGGATATAAAATGAAAAAATTTTCAGTTTCAATCTTAATTTAATAAAACATAAAATTTTACAGGTATGAAAAAAAACTTATCTGCTGCAGCTGTTCTCTTCTTATCAGCTGTTATGTATTCCCAGGTGGGCATCAACAACACGGCCCCTAAAGCAACGCTGGATATCACGGCAAAAACAACAGACGGTTCCCAAGCGGAAGGATTTATCGCGCCGCGCCTTACCGGAGGCCAGATCCAATCAGCGGATGCGAAATACGATTCCAATCAGAAAGGAGCCATCGTCTATGCCACATCCGGCACTAGTATACCAAGTACCAAAACAGTCAATATTAATGGAGAAGGGTATTACTACTTCGACGGCACCTTATGGCAGAAAATGGCACTGCCAAATTCGGCAACCAACGGCCTAACGGCTAGTAGCGGCACTGTGAAACTTGGCGGCGATCTTACAGAAGCTACGATGATCAGCGATATCTCATCGACTAAAACATTTTCATTTTCGTCTGCCTCGCCCTCCACTGCCTTCATTACCATCGGTGCATCGAGCCTAGAGGGGGGGGGGAGTTATGTTCGGTAATCCTGGTCACGGTGTGAAAAGAGGTTTTCCCGTTACCGGCGCAAATAATAACGTAGGCCTTTTTACCACAGGAGGAGATGTACATTTGTCCAGCAATGGTGCTTCTACCGGTCAATTCGTATTAAAGAACTCCGGAAATGTGGGGATAGGAACCGCCGCACCTACTGCAAAGCTGGAAGTCAATAACGGAACAACCGCCGGAGCTATTAAAATTGTAGACGGTACGGAGGGTGCCGGGAAAGTATTGGTGAGCGATGCCAACGGCGTAGGGACCTGGAAGCATGAAGCTTCTTTACATCAAGTGCAGGAAGCTACATCTACTGATACTACATTAAATGCAAATACAGCATATTCCATTCCGGGTATCGGAACATACACCTGCCAAAATACGGGAAAATATGAGTTGATAACGCATACATTTTTAAAGGTCGACGGCAGTAGTTCTGCCGATCAACGATCTTTTTACGTTCAGGTTATAAAGAACGGATCGACGATTCTTAAGGAGGAAGAAGTTTATTTCTATGCCGCCGGCGGTGGATGGCTTACCACACATATGCCTCTTGTTGTTTCTGCCAACGCTACTGATACTTTGGAAATTAAAATAAAACCTTCAGTCGGAGGTAATCTTCTTATAGAATCCGGTACTGCTAACAGAAACAAACTGGATGCTTTCTACCTGGGAGAGTAATCCTCTGCATCCGACAGGCAACTTTCGGAATAGAAATCAGGCGGCCACCGGAAATTTTCCGTGAAACCAATAAAGCCGATTTTCGACACAAATTCTCTATATATAACGAACTTCCGCCCCCACGGAAGTATCGTTAGAAAGTGCCGGAGCGCGGGGATGATCCCCGCCTCTGCGCTTTTATAAAAGACCTGAAAGAGGCCGTATTACCAAATGTTTTTTCAAGCCGGATGCCGGTTCGGCACCTTTTGAAGCGGAATACACCCATCCCCACCGGGAGATACAATGACAAAATGATGATCGTGTGAAGATTACCAACAAAAGAACCGTTAAAAAAAAGGCCGTTTTTTATGCGGCTACCGCATTAATCTGTTTTTTATGCAGCCTGGCCAGCCTTCTGGACAACCGGACTGTCGTTTCGGGGATCCTTATGGCGGCAGCCGTTATCATGCTCGTGCTTACCGGCAGGCTGAAATATACCGAGATCGAGTACGGCGGCATGTTTATATCGGTTAAAAAAAAAGACATCCTGGAAAGAAGCACACTGCCGCTTTTCGAAATGCCCTGTACGAAAATCCGGAGGATCGATGTTGTTGCCGGAAGATCCGGCGGGCCCCGGCTGATCATCACCTGCAGCAGGGATAAAAGCAGGAAGAACGTTTTTACTTTTTCCCTGAACGGGATAAGCACTGCCGATATAGATTTTTTAAAAAAAAACAATACCCCTTGAGCTCCGGTTTTCCGGTAAGGAAGCAAAGCGGCACCGCTTATACAGGTGACGCCTGCACGGCTCAGGGATCTTAATCCATAAAAAAAATACTTCAAACCATTGATGAAATGACAAAGCAGCCCTCCAAAATACAAAAGATTGAAGCCTGGCCCTATGGCAGAATTTCAGCAGCAGCCGCGAACCCGGCTTTCTGCACTTATTATCTGATCTTTTAATACAAATTTCTATATCATGAATTTCAAAAACATTCACATCGGAAGCCTTGTTGAAAAAAGAGTGACGGAAAACGGAATCGAAACATCCCGCATCTGCAACTTCCTGAAATGCAGCGAAGACGAACTGTACAATATGTACCGGTCCCAGGACCTTAGCACCGACGTGCTTTTAAGATTTAGCAAACTGCTGGAATACGATTTCTTCCGGCTTTATACCCAGCACCTGATCCTCTATGCACCGCCGGGCAGCATAAATTACCACAAAAAGGAAACGGAAAAGACCTCCCAGCTTCCCGTATTCCGAAAGAATATCTATACCAAAGAGATCATCGATTTCATGATGGACCTTCTCCGCAAAGGAGTGAAAACAAAATCGGAAATCATCCGGGAATACCGCATCCCGAAAACCACACTTTATAAATGGATCACCAAAGAAATAACAGCAACAACCCCCGAAAACAATGAAAAGCCCTGATTACGTAAGAATATACAGAGACATGATCCGGATGAAATATCCGGAAAAGGAAGCGGCATGCAGCAGCATTCTGGAAAAAAAAGAAATCGGCTTTCTGGATATTATAAAACTAAATACCTTAATTATCGGTAAGACAATAAAAGAAAGGAACAAGGAAAACCAGAAGCTGAAATCCTATAACAGGAAGGCCATCCTGCAGATTCTGGATTACCAGAAAAAGCACCAGCTGAATAATTCCCAGCTGGCCAGACACTTCAAGCTCAGCAGGAACACGGTAACCAAATGGAAAAAGCTGTTCCTCTGATCTGTTCATAAAATAATGATAATGTATTGATGCAAGCGGACTGAGGTCCGCTTTTTACAGTATGAAAACCGGTTTCGCCGGAAAACATAACCGATCATCAAACAAATCCTTACCGATATACATCTGGACAGAACAGATCGTCATCCTGATGATATCAGTCTGTAAAAGGCAGATAAAAAAAAACCAATAGGAAATGAAAAATTTTACAGTTTCAATCTTAATTTAATAAAATATAAAATTTTACAGGTATGAAAAAAAACTTATCTGCTGCAGCTGTTCTCTTCTTATCAGCTGTTATGTATTCCCAGGTGGGCATCAACAACACGGCCCCTCAAGCAACGCTGGACATCATTAAAGGAACAGGCACGGTAGGAGCTATTAAAATTGCAGACGGTACGCAGGGTGCCGGAAAAGTACTGATGAGCGATGCCAACGGCGTAGGGACCTGGAAAACCCCTAATTTTACACATGTAAGAAAGAAATACAGCAACTCCGCTACGTTTAGTACTAATTACACTCCCCTTACCGACTTCGGGGCCTTCACCAGCCCGTACACGGGACAATATGAAGTAATATTCCATTCATTTTTAAGAGTTGCCTCTGGTGCTGGTAATACTTACCAGCCACGGATTTTTTCCTTTCAGGTTAAAAACACACACGTAGTAGACCCTAATACAAGTCCTGTAACGGACGTGGTTACAAAGACGAATCAAATGGTTTCTTTTTATGCTGAAATTTTCGGATCGCTCGCTACTGCTATTCCTCTTATTATTTCTTCTGCTGCCGGAGATAAGGTGGAATTTGAGCTAAAATCTGAGGTCGGAGGTCCTTTCGAAATAGTAGCCGGTTGGTCTGCCCCTGAAAACAGTCTGGATATTTTTTACCTGGGTGCACAATAATCCCCCTGCGCCCGACAGACAGGCTGAAATATACCGGGATCGAGTACGGCGGCGTGTTTTATACCGGTTTAAAAAAGACATCCTGGAAAGAAGCACACTGCCGCTTTTCGAAATGCCCTGTACGAAAATCCGGAGGATCGGTAGTATTGCGGGAAAATCCGGCAGGCACCGGCCGAATAATTCCCAGCTGGCCAAGACACTTCATAAGCTCAGCAGGAACACGGTAACCCGATGGAACAAGCTTTTCCTCTGATCTGTTCATAAAAACAACGATAATACAACGTGAACCCGATGATATTCATTTAAATATCAACCATTTAATATAAAACAAACGTAGAGCCTGTTTAAATTTTAATTCAGTAAACTTCCCGTCATTTCTCTTAATTTTCTGAATTAAATCAACTTTGTTTATTCTTCACTAGAATACGATGATGTCAATTGATTTAATTGAATATCGCTGGGCAACTGACTCATTGATTTTTTCAAGCTAAATACCTTAAATTTTTAATGTTAAATCTAAAAGGTAAATTTAAACAGGCTCTTAAATAATTCCGGATTTAAAAACAGAATAGCCATTAACGAAAAATACATTCAATATTGGACTGTCGTCGCTTCTGGTAGATTATGAAAAACCGTATCGGGAAGCTGCCGAACTGCAAACCGGAGGTCCTGCTCTACACGTTCCCGGTACATTTTTCTCCACTGAGCGGCAAAAAAACATTCGAACTGACGTTAAATAAAGAATTCTGCTCCTGTCTTTTAAGCTTACAGAAACCTTCAGGATCAGAAATCGGGCCCCTTGTTTCTTACCGGGGCAGCATTAATCTCTTTTTTATGTAAAGAAAGCTTTATCCGATATCACAACAAGGTATCGGCCGGCTAACCGAGGGTTCAATACATATTAAAAATCATTGTCTGATCTTAAACATCAATTACAATTCGCATTCAATTATATTCAGTATATCCCGATCACAATTTGCTATTATGCAATATTTTACACATGTCTATATAATCATCAAAAATTAATTATATATTTGCAACTGAAGTTCTTTCAAAGATCTGATGCAGCACGATAAGACTTCCATTAAACTTTAAATCTGAAAAAATTGTATAATTACAATATCTATCCTGACCCGGCGGTCATTTATGCACAGGTAGCTATTTATAGCGATTCTTAAAAGCTCCGTCACCTGTTTCCTGCCACCCCTGCCGGAAGATGGATCGCAGAACGCCTGCAATTGTTAAATTTTCCATACCAGCAGATCAGTACGGTCTTCTGGCTTCAATAGATTATCATTATGAATTTCAAAAATATCCATATAGGAAATTTAATCGAAAAAAGAGTCGCCGAAAGCGGGATGAACCTGTCTCGTATCTGCAATTTTATGAAGTGTACCGAAGAGGAAATCCGGAGCACCTATGCCTCCAAAGAGGTAGGCACGGAAAAACTCCTGAAATGGAGCAAGCTGCTCGACTATGATTTTTTCCGAATTTATACCCAGCATCTTATTCTCTATTCCCCGCCCCTTCATATTAAAGAAGAAAACGTAACGAAAACCCAGCTTCCCGTCTTCCGGAAAAACATCTATACCCGGGAAATTATTGATTTTATTCTTGAGCTCATCGATAAGAGCATCAAAACCCAGGTGGAAGTCATGCAGGAATACCGCATACCGAAAACCACCCTATATAAATGGATCAGTAAAAAAAGCAACAAAACACGTAGTGAGAATGAAAACACCTGATTACCGGAAAATCTACCGGGATATGATCCGGATGAAATATCCCGATAAGGAAGCGCTTTGCCGCAGTATTTTAGAGAAAAAAAATATTGACCCGCTGGATATTATCCGTCTGAATGCCATCATTACCGGAAAAAATGATCAGGAAAAGACACATGACGACCAGAAACTCAAATCTTATGATAAGCGTACCATCCTGCAGATTTTAAATTATCAGAAAAAACATCGCCTGAATAATACGGAACTGGCCAGCCACTTCAACCTCAGCAGAAATACGGTGGCCAAATGGAAAAAAATCTTTTTTTCCACCGATCCCGGCCCGGATAAATCTTAATTTTCAGATAAACTGATAAACATATTTCCCGACTTTCTGAATTAATCACCGGATTTTTTTTATGATTAGGGTCATAAAAAAATATTGATTTTGTGGTATTGGAATCATTAATTTTTCTATTTTTGTCAAAAAAAACATGAAAAGAATAATTTCGGTACTCGCCTTATTGGCGATTTCAAATCTTGCTGGGCAAGTAGGTATTAACACAAACACCCCAAAATCTACTCTTGATCTCAGTAAATCGGCTGCTTCCACCCCGGACGGCATGCTTACCGTACGAATGACCGGTACGGAACTTGCGGCAAAAGACGCCCTTTATGGTGCGGATCAGAATTCCACGGTGGTATATGTAACGGCTGTGCCCGGTACCCCAACTTCAAAAACGTCCAACATTACCACGCCGGGATTTTATTTTTACAATAACGGGATTTCCAAATGGGTAGGGCTGCGTATGCCTAAATTTTTCTACATGCCTTCCATTCTGTTTGATACCACGACACTGGGTGCCAAGACCAAAGATCTTTACCAGCTCTACTATGACCAGTTTACCAATCCGCAGGTATCCAGCACAGGCGCTTCCGGGAAGATTCCGGTACTCGGTAAGAATGATCTTGAATATTATATCACTTATTATGATACCAATGCATTTACCAATGTAACGATTGATGCCAACGGCTTTATGAATTATACCGTAAGCAACAATGCAACGGATGCAAGCTTTATGAATATCGTATTTGTCGTAAAATAAAAACTCAGAGATGAATATTCACAAGTATACATTGAAGCTGTTAGCGGCTGCATTTTCCCTGTCCCTGCTTTCGGTATCGGGACAGTTTACCATCACGAATCCTCTTACGACCAGGGACATGACCGGAATAAGGGTCGGAGACGATGCTTATCTTACTGCTGCCAACGGAGTAGATCCCAACGGAGCAGGATGGCTCAGGCTGACGGAGGCGAAAACCAATCAGAAAGGATTTATGTACGTTCTTCAGGGATTCCCGACCACATTGGGTGTCATTGCGGATTTCGAATATAAAGACTGGCGAAATGTTAATGACGGTTATTTCGGGGCAGACGGCTTTTCGGTTTACCTGTTTGATGCTGCCGTAACGGATGCCAATTTCAAATTGGGCGGTTACGGAGGCTCTTTGGGATATGCTACCTACAGCAACCCGGCGAACACAACAGGTCTGTCCGGCGGATACCTGGGCGTAGGTCTCGATGCTTACGGAAACTACGCCAACAACGGAGAAAACAGGAACGGATCGGCCCCTGCGAACACCCTGACTTCAGGAATGCTTCCCAATGCATTTGTACTGAGAGGACCGACCAGCAGCACGTATTCCAATTCAAACATTTATCTGACCAGTGCACCGCTGGGCAACCGAAGCGGAACCGTTGACGATATCCGGCAGCGAAACGAAATCGATTACAATACGATTACGGCCACCCGGCCCGCAGATAATATTTTTTACAGAAGGGTTCAGGTGATTATTACCAAGCCCGGTAATGATTATGTGGTAACCATTAAGTGGAGAAAGGAAAACCAGACGATCTTTACCCAGGTTCTTTCCTATACCCTAAGCTCAGCATCCTATCCTATTCCTTCCAACCTTAAACTGGGCTTTGCAGCTTCCACGGGAGGAGGATTCAATTTCCAGGAGATCAGGAATATTATTCTTACCACTCCGGGAAACCTGAGGGTAGACAGCCGTTCGGACAGCTACTTTACCTGCAACGACAATACCAGCACCATCACCTTTAAAGTGGAAGTAAGCAACGATACCGACGCCGCGCTCAACAGCATCGATTTTAACGGGAAAATAACGGATGACAACAACAATGTCCTGGACCCGTCTAAGTTTTCGATAACCGGTCTTTCGACAACGGGTTTCACCAATTCCAACTTACCGGCTTCAGGATTTACCTCCAACAATATCAGCGGTACGGTAGGCCTGGATGCCAAATCATCCGGCATCATGACCGTTACCGGAAAATATTTTAAGAAAGGGCTCGGAAACAACCATAGCTTCAAAATGGTATCCAGCGTATCGTCCGGCCAGATTACCGATACCGATACCACCAACAATACGGCGACTACCGCTATTGAAGTAAGAAGATGCTCGGTCATCAGCAACCCGATGCTTCCGGCGCATTCAAAATAACCAGTCTTCAGTTCCTGCTGATGCTGAAACAATAAAAAAGCGCACCGGAAACGGTGCGCTTTTGTGATAACAGCCTGTGCTGATTATGATTTTTTTGCTCTCTGTAAAACTTCGTCTACCATTCCGTAGCCTTTCGCTTCTTCGGAAGTCATCCAATAATCCCGGTCTGAAGCTTTTTCCACCCATTCGTAGGTCTGCCCCGAATGTTCTGAAATAATTTCGTAAAGCTCTTTTTTCAGTTTCAACATCTCTCTCAGATTGATCTCCATATCCGAAGCGACTCCCTGAGCCCCTCCTGACGGCTGGTGGATCATTACTCTTGAGTGTTTCAATGCAGAACGCTTCCCTTTCTCCCCTGCTACCAGAAGAACAGCTCCCATAGAAGCGGCAATTCCTGTACAGATGGTTGCTACGTCCGGCTTAATGATCTGCATGGTATCGTAGATTCCCAATCCGGCATAAACGCTTCCGCCCGGCGAGTTGATATAAATCTGAATGTCTTTTGAAGGATCGGCACTTTCCAGGAATAAAAGCTGCGCCGTCACGATGTTGGCTACCTGATCATCGATCCCGGTACCCAGGAAAATAATCCGGTCCATCATCAGACGTGAGAAAACGTCCATCTGTGCTACGTTCAGCCTCCTTTCTTCCATGATATACGGCGTAAGATTCGTAGGGCCGTACATGTTCATATATTGATCGGTAACCAGACCGTTGTTTCCTAAATGTTTCGTAGAGAAATCTCTGAATTCTTTTTTAATGTCCATATTTCTGTTTGTATTATTACATATTACGAAGTTGAAGTTACAACTTTTATTCCTAAAATTTTATAGGACTTTTTGTCATAGAAGTGAGGTGCGATTGTCCGGCCCTATCTTTTCCGGTTGACATAAATCCCTTTGATAGGCGAATATTCGATCATCTGGCTCAATTTGATGGACGCCTGCTTCATGAGCATGATCTTCTGTAAAAGCTCATAGTATTTTGCCTGGTCGGAATCCCTGTATTTTTCGAGATCTTTGGCCGTCTCGGCAATCAGATAATCAATGTATCTGTATTTGTGAAGCAGGATATCCCCTTTTACCTGATCGGCAATCTTGTCCCCGTAATTCGGCGGAAAGATATTCCGGGAAGCCCAGTTTTCTAATTCGTTGGCGGGAAGCAGCGCATCCACCACTTTTGTCGTAATTTCTTCATCCATGAAGGTAATAAAGAAGTTCCCGCTTCTCAGTTCCTCATTCCGGATGCCTTCCTTTACGTGCCCGATGATAATTTCATTTCCTTTTACCAGGAAACGGTATTCCTCTTCATCAAAATGGTAAAGGATTTCTTCGATAACCGTAATCTGATACTCTTCCTCCGTTTCGTTTCTCCTTTTCAGTACAATATCGCCGAACATCAGCATGTGATCGATCAGCTTATTTTCCATAAACAAAACTTCAAACAGGAACGGATCGGATTTTTCTTCATCCAGCGGCACCACATCCATCTTTACGGGCGCGGCTTCCTTTTGCTGCTGCTGTACATGATGCGTCTGCCCCTGCGTGATCTGCTTCTGGACATTCAGTTCATTAAACAAACTCTGCTCCGAAAGGCCGAACTTACTTGAAACCTGCTTCAGGTACACCTCCCTTTTTAAAGCATTCTGAACGAAAGAAACTGATTTTACAATATCACGGATCGCCTCGGCTTTCTTAATGGGATCATCACCAATGTCTTTCAGCAGGATTTCCGCCTTGAAATCGATAAAATCCATCGCTTCATTTTCGATGAATCTTTCTACATACTCCTGAGGATGCTTGCGGGCGAACGAATCGGGATCGTCACCATCCGGAAACAGCAGGATGCGGATGTTCATCCCTTCGGTGAGCAGCATATCGATACTCCGGAAGCTGGCCTTGATTCCGGCATTATCCCCGTCGAAAAGAATGGTCACGTTTTCCGTCAGTCTTTTGATCAGCTTAATCTGCTCTGTGGTCAGGGAAGTTCCGGAACTCGCCACAACATTTTCAATGCCCGACATGTGAAGCGAAATCACGTCCATATATCCTTCTACCAAAAGACAGACATTCTTACGGGAAATAGCCTGCTTGCTTTGGTTTAAACCATACAGGACATTGGATTTATGATAAATTTCCGTCTCCGGGGAGTTGAGGTATTTGGCCGTTTTTACATTATTCCGCAGGATCCTTGCCCCGAATCCCAATACCCTGCCCGAAAAGCTGTGGATCGGGAACATGACCCGCTCCCGGAAGCGGTCGATGCCGGCCGGTGAATTCTCAGGGAAAATCGAAAGTCCGGATTTCTCCAGGAGATCTTTGGAATAGCCTTTTTCCAGGGCATATTCGGTGAAGGCATTTTTCTTTTCCGGGGAGTACCCAAGCTGAAATTTTTTGATGATGTCATCCCGAAGCTCCCGCTCTTTGAAATAAGAAAGACCGATGTTTTTCCCTTCCTCCACTTCCCAAAGAAAATTCTGAAAGAAATCATTGGCTACTTCATGGATTTTATACAGCTGATCCCGCTCCGATTGCGCCATCTTTGCCTCCTCGGAAAAGTCCTTCTGGTCTTCTTCGATCTCGATCCCATATTTTTTGGCGGCGTGCCGAAGCGCTTCGGGATAGGTAAAGTTTTCGATTTCCATTAAAAAAGAAATCGCCGTTCCGCCTTTCCCGGTAGAGAAATCTTTCCAGATCTGCTTGCTGGCAGACACCACAAAACTTGGGGTCTTTTCTTCATGAAACGGGCTGAGCCCCTTGAAATTAGACCCTGCCCTTTTCAGCTGCACATATTCGCCTACAATCTCTTCAACGCGGATTGTGGAAAATATCTTATCTATGGTCTGCTTAGAAATCATGTGCAAAAATAGACAAAATTTAGGTTTTGCCGGTAAGATATTAGATAATTGGCCGATAAGTTTTATGATGGCAAAGCATGTCTGTTGGATTGCGCAAAAAGCGAGAAGATCCGGAAAAAGACAGTGCTTTTGAGCCACAAAGGATTTGAATTTATCAAATTTACACTATGATAGTTTATTAATTATTTTTCAATACGCAAGACTTAATTTTATAAGGAATAAAATCTTATTTTTGAAATAAATAATAACCATTTACCGATGATAAAATACATCCGATGGGTTTTCACATTACTTTTTGCTATATTTGTTTTATTTGTCCTGTATCTGGAATTCGGAGGAAAGTATATCCTCAATACTTTCGACAAGAGATCTATAACTTATGAAATAAAAAGCAACAGAAAACTTCCTGAGAATTTTATCCTTTTTTATAATACCATCTATCCGAATTCCCTGTCTTCCAATTCCTGGAATTACAGACTATCCTCATTATTGAAATCCGGATCTTCAGGAAAAGACTGCCCGTGCAGCCAGACAGCTTATAGGTTGTTTCCCGTTTTAGAAATTCATAACAAAAAAGGGATCGATGAGTTTTTAACCGCACGGTATATTGAGCGTCATTTCAGTCAGAAAGAATGCCTTGCCTTTAACTTTAGTCATTTTGATTTTTTGAAAAACGGAAAAGGAATATTTACAGTTTCAAAATCTTTATTTCAAAAGGAACTTAAAGATCTAAAGCCCCTTGAAATGGCAGAAATTGTAGCTTTATATGAAAATCCTGTCAGATACAACCGTTTCAGAAATCCTGAAAAAGCTCAAAAACGAGCAGAACATTTTTATACCCTTTATCTAAATAATTTCAAAACGAAGAATTAATTTTTAATCTAACAGGTAAAATTACATAACCTAACCTTATATGAGAGCCTGGGTTGTGATATCTACCAAAAACTTCCAGCTTCCATCACCCCTCTTCCAGCTATAAACCGGATCCCTCCTTCAATTCCCGTTAAATAATTATCTTTGCTCTAAAAATATGCAATTCACCATTCATCAGATGGAAGACTGGCAGTCCGTTGCAGAAGCAGTCATTTCCAAATTACAGCACAACATCTTATTGTTAAAAGGGAATTTAGGAGCCGGAAAAACCACCTTCACCCAGTTTCTGCTGAAGAACCTCGGCAGTCCCGACGAAGTAAACTCCCCTACCTACTCCATTGTGAATGAGTACCATACCCCGAAAGGAAAAGTTTATCATTTCGACCTGTACCGACTGAAGAACATTGAAGAAGCCTATGACATCGGCATTGAGGAATACCTCGACAATGCTTTCCTGTGCATCATCGAATGGCCGGAAGTGTATGAAGAAGATCTTTACGGTCTCCAATATCACGAAATGAACATCATCAATACCGGAGAACACCGCGAAATTACATTCAGGTAAATCGTTTAAATATTATGTATCTTTGCTCCTGAATTTGAATGTAAAATAACGATCTGTAAGAACCTAATTATTTTAAAGGATGAGTACGACAAACATTTTTACTCCTTTTACCGAAGAGGAACTGATGCCGAAAGAAGAAAAGCTGGAGATCATTAAAAAAGGAAAACAATTCAGCATCGGTATCCCGAAGGAAACCTGCCTGAACGAAAGAAGAACCTGTATAACCCCCGATGCCGTGCAGGTTTTAGTAGAAAGTGGTCATGAAATCATCATTGAGGCGGGAGCCGGAGAAGGTTCATTTTTTACAGATCTGCAATATTCCGAATCAGGTGCCAGGATTACCAACGATCCGAAAGAGGCATTCTCCCAGGACCTGATCCTCAAAATCAACCCGCCTACCGAAGAGGAAATCGATTATATGCGCCCGAATACTTATCTGGTTTCGGCACTGCAGATCAACCTGCGGGATAAAGCCTATTTCTTAAAGCTGGCAGAAAAAAAGGTAAACGCCATCGCATTCGAATTTATTGTTGACGAATACCGTCAGTTATCCCTTGTACGACTCGTCGGAGAAATCGCAGGAACGGTATCCATTCTTTATGCTTCCGAATTATTAGCCCTCTCCAACGGACTGATGCTGGGAGGAATCACCGGGGTAAGGCCTGCGGAAGTGGTGATCATCGGAGCCGGGATCGTAGGTGAATTTGCTACAAAAGCCGCTATCGGTTTAGGTGCAAGCGTAAGGGTATTCGACAATTCCCTTTCCAAGCTGAGAAGACTGCATACTTTGGTCGACAGCAGGGTTCCTACTTCGATTATCGACCCTAAAGAGGTTAAAAAAGCGTTAAGGAGGGCCGATGTCGTGATCGGAGCTCTTCCAAGGTTAAATATGACGCCGGTCGTTACAGAAGACATGGTGATGAAAATGAAAACCGGAAGCGTCATCATCGATATTACCATTGACAACGGAAAAGTGATCGAAACTTCCGAGCTTACCACGATGGAAGACCCTTATATCGTTAAGCACGGCGTGATCCACTGCGGACTGCCGAACCTCACCTCCAGAATGCCGCGGACGACGACAAAAGCCATTTCCAATTTCTTCCTTTCCTATATTTTAAATTATGATGAAGAAGGCGGTTTCGAGAACATGCTGGTGCGCAAAAACGAGATGAAACAAAGCCTTTATATGTACAAAGGCAGACACACAAAAAAAGTCATCTGCGACCGTTTCGGACTTACGTATCACGATATCAATCTTTTAATTTTCTAATGAAGAAACTCAAGTTTTACATGATCGGCCTCGTTCCGGGACTTGTGATCGTATTTTTTATATTGAATAAAAAAGGCGCAAGCTGCAGCGGATACCTTCCGAACAGCCGGGTCATTGCGGAAACCCTGTCTAAAGATTTCAAATATTCAGACGCTTTTAAAGCAGAAATGGCCGCTTTGAAAATCGACGAAAAATTTTTAAAGGACAGCATCCTCACCAAAGGAAAAATCGATTTTGATAAAAGCCACGCCCAGAAGAAACCCTGCCCAGATTATCTCCTGACCTATCCTGAGGATCAGCCGAAGTACGAAATCACGTTTGAAAAGTGTGAAGAGCAGGCCACGATGAATTCTTTGAAGAAGCTGAGATAATCCTACAGGTATTAATTTTAAGTGAAAATAAAAAATATCTTTAGCCTGCTATCAGCGGCATTTCTTTTAAACTCTTGTGAAACGCTCTTACATTATGAGGGGAATGTCTATAATGAAAAAAACGAACCTCTCAAAAATGCTAAGATTTCCTTAATTGTAGGAAAACGGGATACGGTAAAAAAAATGGGTGAAACATTTGACACTATTTCCATAGCCCAAAGGAAGCAATTACGAAGAACAGGAATTAAAGATAATTTTATATATAGCATGGATGGAGGATTGTCTGAACCTAAAATATTATATACAGACAAAAACGGATACTTTGAAACAAGAACTTTATGGATGGGATGCGGTTTTTCTCATTGCCCGAAAGTGAAAATACTCATTGAAAAAGATCATATTGTCAAAGCATTTCCGATAGAAGAACTGAAAGTTGATGTAATAAAAGATAGTCTGAGCCCCTATCTTATCAGAGAAAGAAAACTTTCTATTTTTTTAACTTAATCTGAAAATTAAAGCATGGACGGCAATTACTATATGATTTATGATTACCTGATCTTTATCGGGGTATTTGCCATTTTCTTTTTCCTGACGGTCAGCCTCTATTTATTTATTGAAAACCGGAAAATCAAGCGCAAGAACGCCCGGCTTTCGGGAACCAATAAAATGATCCAGCAGCGCTTGAATGAAGTCCAGCTTGAGCAGATCGGTACCAAGCTGAATCCGCATCTGTTTAAAAATATCCTGAATTCCGTACAGTCGCATGCTTACCACACTTATATGTCTCTAGATAAGCTGGCGAATGTTCTGGATTACATCCTGTACGAAAGCAACAACAAATTCGTAAGCCCGAAAGAGGAACTGAATTTTGCCTTAAGCCTTATTGAGATCAACAAAATCAAGATCAACCCGCTTTTCGACTTCAGGATCAAATCCAGGATCAATAAATCGGATGAAATGTATGAAGAGAAAGTTTTCGCCCCACTCCTTTCGGTAGACCTGATCGAGAATGCCTTTAAACATACGGATTTCCTCGCGGGAGATTCTTTTATTGCCATTCACCTTGAGCTTGAAGACCGCATCTTCGCGATGAAAGTAAGCAACAAGGCCTCACTGAAAAACGTCCTGGAAAAGGAAAAAAGCGGTTTTGGAAGCCAGTCTTTGGATCAAAGGCTGAAAATGATCTACTCTGACTTTTATACCCTTCAAAAAACATCAAAAAACGGTATCTTCACCGCGGAATTAACAATCAATTTAGGAGAATTCTATGATAAAATGCGTTATTCTTGATGATGAATTACTGGCGATCAGCTATCTGAAACTTCTCTGCGAACAGATCGAAGACGTAGAAGTGGTAAAAGCGTTCAACGATCCTAAAATATTTTTAAACGAGATTGAAAACATCGACTGCAACGTCTGTATTTTAGACATCGAAATGCCCGGAATGAACGGCTTGCAGGTAGCCGAACTGATTTCCGGCTCAAAAAAAATCATCTTTACAACGGCTTATAAAGAGTACGCCGCCGAAGCATTCGACCTGAATGTCGTGGATTATATACGGAAACCCATCAAAAAAGAACGGCTTATCCAGGCCTTTGAGAAAGCGACGGAACTACTCCGGAAATCTCATAAAAAAGAGTTTATCGAATGGAATACCAACATCGGCAAAACCGTAATCTTTACCGACCAGATCGCCTATATTAAAACTTCAGAAATCGACAGCCGCGACAAAGACATTATGCTGAACGACGGTACCCACATCGTCCTGAAAAACCTGAATTTTAAAAGCCTTCTCGAAATGCTTCCCGCCAAAGACTTTGCCCAGGTCAACAAAAAAGAGATCATCGCGCGGTCTTCCATCAAAGTATTTTCGACCAATGAAATCATTACAACGATTCCTCTCGAAAACGACCACTTCTTAAAACTTCAGATTGGGGAAGCCTACCGGACGGCATTAATGGAAATGTTCGGGAAATAGTTTCTTCAAAAGTTCCCGGTTTTATTACAAAATCCGGCAGGTGGATTACAATGGCCTGTATAAGCCGTTTATCCGGCTTATTTTTGCGCCTGATTAAATAATTTCATCATGAAAAAACTTATTTATACAGGCGGGATCTTCATTTCCTTTCTTTGCTTTTCCCTAGAGACAAAACCTAAAATAAAAGCTTCGCTTTTTGATGGAATTGCCGTGGCAGGTTACGTAGATCATGGAGCTTTCGTCAACTTTACCGGTCCGAATATCAGCTTTAAGAAGAAAGATCTTAAACTGATGCTGGGTATGCTGCCTTCCTTGAGAATAAAGGAAGACCGTTCGGAAGGAACCCGGAACAGTCCCGTGATGCCGACGCTTGGGGCCGGTGTTACAGTTGTCTATAAAAAGCTGGCCTTGCAGGTTCCTGTTTATTATAACGTCAAAACTTCCTCCGCAAACGGAGCCTGGAAAGCGGGAATCGGCCTGGGCTATTCCTTCCGGTAGGTTTTTATTACATTATTTGTGACCTTTGTTACATTTAAAAAAAATCAATGCCTATCAACCATATATTCTTAAGAAATTTACACCCATAAAAATTGAAACGAACTATGAATTTGGGAAAATACAAGAACATTATTTTCTACCTCAGTACGATCGCCTTTTTTTCATGCCTGATGTACTGGTTTTTTGTAGAAGGGAAAACGCTGGAGATCGGGGAGAATATTGCACCGGCCAAATCGACAGGCAGTACAATGTGGCAGAACTTTGTAGATTCATTTCTTACCAATCTCCATCACCCTCTGGCCCTGCTGCTGGCCCAGATCGTGACCATTATTATGGTGGCCAAGCTTTTCGGATGGATCTGCGTAAAGCTGAAGCAGCCTTCCGTAATCGGTGAAATGATTGCCGGGATTGTATTGGGCCCTTCCCTTTTCGGGATGTATTTCCCGGAACTTTCTGCGCTTATCTTCCCGAAGGAATCGCTGCCAAACCTGCAGTTCCTGAGCCAGATCGGTCTGATCCTCTTTATGTACATCGTCGGAATGGAGCTGGACCTGAGTGTCCTCAGAAAAAAAGCACACGACGCAGTGGTCATCAGCCATGCCAGTATTATCTTCCCTTTTGCATTAGGGGTCGGACTTTCGTATTTTATTTATAAAGAATTTGCGCCGGATGGTATCCAGTTCAGTTCTTTTGCCCTCTTTATTGCCATTGCGATGAGCATTACGGCCTTTCCGGTACTGGCCAGGATTGTCCAGGAAAGAAACCTTCATAAGACCAAAATAGGAACCGTGGTCATCACCTGTGCGGCCGCCGACGATATTACCGCCTGGTGCATTCTGGCAGCGGTGATTGCCATTGTAAAAGCAGGCTCTTTTTCAGGATCGGTTTTCGTTATTTTAATGGCTGTCCTTTACGTATTTATCATGATTAAAGCGGTACGCCCGTTTCTCGCCCGGATTGCCGAGGCGCAGAAAGGGAAAGGCTTCATCAGCAAAGCTTTGGTGGCAGTATTCTTCCTGATCCTGATTATTTCGGCATATGCCACTGAGGTGATCGGAATACACGCCCTTTTCGGAGCTTTTATGGCCGGCGCAATCATGCCGGAGAATGTGAAATTCAGAAGCCTGTTTGTAGAAAAAGTTGAAGATGTTGCTCTTGTTTTGCTGCTTCCGCTTTTCTTTGTCTTTACAGGACTGAGAACCCAGATCGGATTGCTGGACGACCCGCATCTCTGGAAAATCGGCGGATTCATCATCCTGACGGCAGTGGTCGGAAAATTCGTAGGAAGTGCCCTGACGGCAAAATTCCTGAACCTGAGCTGGAAAGACAGCCTTACGATCGGAGCCCTGATGAATACCCGGGGACTCACCGAGCTTATCGTACTGAATATCGGGTATGACCTCGGCGTTCTGGGCCCGGAACTTTTTGCAATGCTGGTGATTATGGCACTGTTCACGACTTTTATGACAGGACCATGCCTGGACCTTATCAATTATCTGTTCAGGGGTAAGAAATCTTCCCTGGAAGACGAGGATGAGAATAAGGAAGACGTTGCCAAATACAGGGTACTCCTGTCTTTCGAAACCCCGGGATCCGGCAGCACGCTATTAAAGCTTGCCGACAATTTTACCCGTAAGATGAACGGCAACAAAAGTGTAACCGCTATGAACATCGCCCCTGTGGATGAGCTTCACGCTTTCGACATCAACCACTTTGAAAAAGAACAGTTTAAAAATGTTATCGAAACCTCGAATGACCTGGATCTTGAAGTAACGACCCTTTTCAAAGCATCTACCGATGTCGAAAGTGACCTTACCAGTATTACCAACCGGGGAAATTACGACCTTCTCCTGATCATGCTCGGAAAATCGATGTATGAAGGCAGTCTCCTGGGAAGGCTGCTTGGTTTTACCACCAAGATTATCAACCCGGAAAAGCTGCTGAATACCGTGAAAGGAAAAGGAAATATTTTCAACAATTCCCCTTTTGACGATTTTACCCTGCAGATTTTAGATAAGACCAATATTCCGGTAGGCATTCTGGTGGAAAAGAATTTCACTGCCGCCGACCGGGTTTTCATCCCGATCTTCAATTTAAGCGATTTCTACCTGCTGGAATATGCCAAACGGCTGATCAACAACAACAATTCACAGATTATCATCCTGGATGTTGCCGGACAGATCCGCAGCAATATTGAAGTGAAAGAACTTATCCGAAGTATCGAGCAGGTAGCCCCGAACCATATCACCCTTTATAATGAAAAACATATTGAGAAAGAATTTCTGGATGCCCAGGACCTTATGCTGATCAGCAGCAAGAGCTGGAAAAACCTGATCGACACCAAAAGTCTATGGCTCTCGGATATTCCTTCCACTTTGATTATCTCTAATCCCTGATAGTAAATGGTGAAAAGTCAATTAGCTTTACTGTGAATTCGCTTCGCTGTCAATGGTAAATTTTGTAGAGACTGAAAAGATTTATTTGCAAAGCAAAATTGACCATTCACCATTCACTTTTTTAATTTTTAATTAAAAAAAATTACCTATCTTCGTTTTGTGATTACAAACAACGGAACATATTATTACGGAATTTTTACCTCAGCTTTGGGATAAGGATTTTGCATATCAATAACATCAGCCTCGTCCCCGGACGGGGCTTTTTATTTAAGATTTAAACGATGAACATAAGTATTATAGGGGTCGGACTGATCGGCGGATCGATGGCATTAAAATTAAAAACCAAAGGGATTACCGATTTCATTTACGGCATAGATAACAGCGAAAAACATCTTGCCGAAGCACTGGAGTTAAATATAATCGACGAAAAGGCTGATCTGGAACACGGAATTAGAAACTCGGACCTGGTTATCCTGGCTGTTCCGGTGGATGCGGCCAAAAAGCTATTGCCGAAAGTATTGGATCTGGTTTCGGAACACCAGACCGTGATGGATGCCGGCTCCACCAAAGCGGGGATTGTGAATGCCGTGAAAGATCACCCCAACCGGTCCAGGTTTGTTGCCTTCCACCCGATGTGGGGAACGGAGAACAACGGTCCGAAATCAGCCGTTTCGGAGAGTTTTTCCGGAAAAGCCGGTGTCATCTGCAACAAAGAAGAATCTGCCGGAGACGCTTTGCAGCTGGTGGAAAAGGTGGCAGAAAGCCTGGACATGCACCCGATCTACATGAGCGCCGAAAGCCATGACGTCCATACAGCGTACATCTCCCATATTTCCCACATTACGTCTTATGCTCTCGCCAACACCGTTTTGGAAAAAGAACGCGAAGAAGAAACCATTTTCCAGCTGGCCAGTTCGGGGTTCTCCAGCACGGTCCGCCTCGCAAAATCCCATCCCGAGATGTGGGTTCCGATCTTTAAACAAAACAAAGAAAACGTCCTGGATGTCCTGAATGAGCATATTTCCCAGCTAAGAAAGTTTAAATCTGCACTGGAAAAGGAAAACTTCGAGTATCTGGGCGAGCTGATTGCCAACGCGAATAAAATCCGGGGAATTCTGGAGAAGTGAATTATAGTGAATTACCTAGGACAGCCTTTCGCTTAATCGATATAAAATTTAATCAACCTCCATTAAATTCTTATGCAATGTGCCCCAATTTTCTAATTCCTGTATAACAGGTTTCAGCTTATAACCGATTTCCGTAAGCTCATATTCAACCCGGGGAGGTACTTCTGCGTAAACGGTTCTTGTGATAATCCGGTCTTCTTCCAGCTTCCGCAGATGAAGCGTAAGCATACGATCCGTAATATTGACCAGGCTCTTTTTCAGTTCTCCGAATCTCAGCTTTCCGTTCAGGAGATAGCTGCAGATGGCCAATGACCACTGTCCGCCGATAAGCTTGGAGGCGTAGAGTTCCGGACATTCGTCTGAAAGTGCCTTTTTATTTGCAAAATTAGTAGAGGTATCTTTTATCTTACCCATAACTTACATTTTTGATGGTACCTAACAATTGGCTGTAAATATACCAATTGCAGGTTACAAACACTATTTTTGTACTCTAAAATGTAAAGCATGAAATCATTAGTTATTATCATTCATCCTACGATGGAAAATTCTGTGATCAATAAAAGATGGAAAGAAGAGCTTGAAAAATTTCCGGAAAAATTTACCGTTCACGACTTGTATGAAGCCTATCCGGACGGAAATATTCATGTTGAAAAAGAGCAGAAGCTCATTGAAGATTATGATAAGATTATCTTCCAGTTTCCTTTTTACTGGTTCAGCAGCCCGCCGTTACTTAAAAAATGGTTTGATGAAGTTCTGTTATATGGCTGGGCTTACGGAAGCAAAAGCGGGTATAAATTAAAGGATAAGAAGATTGCTCTGGCCATATCTACAGGAGTCGATAGAGAAGGATACAGCGAATCGGGAAAATATAAATATACCATGGATGAACTGCTGAGGCCATTTGAGCTTACTTTTGGTTATGTTAAGGCCGATTATAAAAATCCTTTTGTTTATTATGGCTCAGAAGAACAGGAGCCTTCACCGGAATTTATTGAAGAAAGCATTCCGCTGTACCTGGATTTTATTGAAAAACTGTAATAGCTTTGGGTTGTTTTCCGCTGTACTGAAAGAGGAATATAAAAGATAACCGTTTTTAAAGGTAATCTTATAAGCTTTTATGGGAACCAGGTAAAACTTTCGGCCTCCCGTTTCCTTTTCCGACTTATAAAAGTTTATCTACTCCCAGTTTCACTCAGAGTCTGTTTGCTCAATCTCTATTTTATGATAAGCCATCCACCGTTTTAAATTTCCAGCCATTCTTTTTAAATGGTCTTCATTCAGGAAAATATTGGTCCAGTAATCAAACCGGTCGCACTGAACACTGATGTAATACGTCATGATGGCCAGGCAGGCAAAGGGTAGAAACTTTTTTTCTTCAGTACTGATTTTGGTTACCGCCTCATACCCTTTCATAAAATGTTCAGCCTTTACCTGATATTCGTCTTCATTCGGATGCGTAGTAAATAACTGGAACAGGAAATACGAAACATCAAAGCACAGATAACCGTTACCGCAGAAATCGAAGTCAAAGAATGTAATTTCCTTGTCATCGTCAATGTGCAGATTATCAAACCAAACGTCAAGATGTACCGTTCCGTACCTCATATTTTGCCGGTTCAGGTTTTCTATCTTCTGTGTCAAAAAAGCAGAAAGGGTTTGCAGAAATTCAATTTCACTGATGTTCTTGCGATAAAATTCCTTTGTTTTTAAAACAGGGTCCTGAAGTAAGTTTTGGGTATTGTAAGACATTCTTTTCAACTCGATATCTTTCGTCGTCTGATGTACTTTTGCCAGGGCCTGTCCGATGAGAAAAGTGGCATGCTGTGAAAATTTAGCCGTTTTTATACCTTTTGCATACGAAAACAAAACACCTAACCTTGTGCCTTCCGGTGCTTCAATTTCCTGAATCAATTGGCTCGACTGATCCGCTATCGGAAAAGCAACCGGCCGGCCGGCTTCTTTCAGAATATTTAAAAGCCTCAGTTCTTCTTCAATTTCCGATCTGGTCCGCCAATGATGGGTATATACTCTGAAAACATATTTATTTTCACCGTCATCAATGATATATAAATGATTCATTGCCAGCCGGAATATACTGCATTCTGTTTGGGCACTCAGTCCGTATTTTTGCCGGATAAGTCTGCCCAGTCCGTCAGGTGAAAGGGTACTGTTGATTACCGGAAATGTTTCTGTCATGAATTCTTGGTTTGTAGCGGGGTACAAATATAAACAATTGCGGATACAGGGTATCCGCAATTGAAAAGTATAGTAAAATTAATGATTGAGCCTAAGCTTATTCACGGTTTTATTATCGGTTACTTGTGTTTTTCAACAAGACACTATAAAACATAATCCCGCCTGTTATTCTTTTACCTTAATCTGTCTGATCATCCCGCTGCCTGATCCGCCGGTCACCTGCTGTGGTTTTCCGTTTTCCCAGTAAGTGGCAGCCGAACCTCCGCCCTGGATCTGCTGATATCCTGAAACATAAACGTCATTTCCTGAAAGAGCGATTCCCAGACCGAACGAACCGTCTCCCCCAACCGTTACCGGCGAGCTGTTTTTCCAGTATCTGGCAACGAAAGACTGACCGTTGGAGGCCAGGCCAGCCCCTGCAACATAGACGTCATTATCCTTTACGGCAATGGCCATTCCGCCTACATACGGTGTTCCGTCCTGAATGAGTACAGGCGATGAAAGATTTTTTGAGTACCGGGTCTGCAGCTGCCCCGAGCTGTTGTAAACGACAGACCACATCATATAGACATCGTTTCCGGATACAGCTATATCCTGGTCGGATGCGGTGGTAGTCTGGTCGGAAATATCAGTGCGCTGGCCATTTTTCCAGTAACAGGTTATCGGAGTCAGCCAGTTCTGCATCCGGCGTTCACCGATAACATAGACATCACTGCCCACTACGGCAATTCCCGTAGCTACGGAATTCTGCGAATCATCGCTTAAAGTCACTGGGACTCCGTTTTTCCAGTATTTGGCAGCATATGTACTTTCTCCGGGTTTTATTTCCTGTCCGGCGATATAAATATCATTTCCACTGATAAAGATACCGTTGGCAAAAGCATCCCTTGATCCGTCGGTGAGGTCGGTAGCCGTTCCGTTTTTCCAGTAGCGGGCCACATACTTTCCGGCAGCATTCACTTCATACCCTACGGCATGTATGTCATCGCCGGAAACGGCCATATCCATAACGTCGGAACCGCCGGAACCTTTTGCCAGCAAGACACCCGTACTGTTTTTCCAGTATTTGGCTTTGTAGTCCTCGCGGCCTGCGGTATAGACCGTAGGTCCGTTCTGATCAGCCGTATCATCTTCCTCATTACTGTCACGGCACTGTACAGCGGTAATTCCGGTAAACAAAACGAAAGAAGCCATATAAAAAAAAGATCTGATGTTCATAAAATAAATTATTTATTGAACAATCCCTTTCAAAAAACGCGCCGGAAAAGTTATTTAAATGATAAGTAAAAGGTTTATTTAAGCCGTTTATTTTGATAAATTACCCTTTTTAGTTACCCTGTAAAAGCATAAGTTACTTGCTATAAAAATCTCTCCTGATTCTGATCAGGAGAAGTTTCTATAATAATGGCTTTTTAAAATTTCATCAGCATCCCTACTCCATTGCCGTCATTAATCACGTAATAAACTGGCGTAAATTTTCGGGCATCTGCATTCTGGTATTCCCTTATTGCATTTCTCATCTGGGCACCGCCGGCGATTTTCATAACCACTCCTCCTGCCATCGCAATGATTCCGCAGATAAGAGGCGTTGAGGAACCCTTCTTTGCCGGGCCTGATGACAGTGTAGATTTCTCTGCTTTTGAAAGATTGGAAAGGCCGCCGATTACAAAAGCCGCGCCGCCGCCGATGATCAGTCCGCTTCCGATATCACTGACGGTTCTTCCGGATTTATAACTGCTGTTATTTTCTCTGAGATAGCCTCTGACTGCGGATACGGAAGTCAGCTTTTCTTCTCTTTTTTCATTGTTCACCGCAGGAGCTGCTGAAGTACTTTCAGCAGATACCGTATTTTCAGGGTTTGTATTTTCCGTGATACTCTTTACGGAATTATCATATAAAAACTCTTCAGTTCCGGTCTGTGCATTTCTATAGGTTACTTTTCCTTTTTCATATTTCAGGTTCCGGTATTCGATGGTTGTATTGTCTTGGGTAACGATCGTTCCTTTCGTCGAATTTGCAGGAATAGAGATTTGCGAATAAGCAGCCAAAGAAGCTACAGCAAATAAAAGCGTAAAAATCTTTTTCATGGTTTTCAATAAAATTTTCCGGCAAAAATATCTGTTTTATTTAAAACCACAAAATAATAAAAGACCAGAAAGTCCCAAAGGACAGCTTAGAACAGAATCGGACACAATCCGATTTACTTAAGAATCCATACAGAAACACATGAAATCAAAAATCAAAGATTTTATTGGCACATTTTAAAACATGCGATCATCTGTGAAAACCCGTACCAATCCGTGATTAAAATTTAATCTAAATATTTAAGCACAAAGTTTTTCAGATTAACATTCCGGAACATTCACGGCAATGGCCAGTCCGCCTTCCGAAGTTTCCTTGAACCGGTCGTTCATCGATAAAGCGGTTTCCCACATCGTCTGAATCACCTCATCCAGGGTTACTTTTGCTTTTGCCGGATCACTTTCCAAAGCAATATTGGCAGCGGTAATGGCCTTAATGGCCCCCATCGTATTCCTCTCGATGCAAGGGATCTGCACCAGACCTCTGATCGGGTCGCAGGTTAATCCCAAATGGTGTTCCATCGCAATTTCTGCCGCCATCAAAACCTGGCCCACGCTACCGCCGAGAATTTCCGTAAGTCCGGCCGCCGCCATGGCCGAAGAGACGCCGACTTCCGCCTGACAGCCTCCCATCGCTGCAGAAATGGTTGCATTCTTCTTGAATAAAGTCCCGATTTCTCCCGCTACCAGCAGAAATCTTACAATATCATCTTCGCTGGTAAAATCGGTGAAGGCCTGAGCGTACATCAGAACTGCGGGAATAACTCCGCTTGCTCCGTTGGTAGGGGCGGTAATAATTCTTCCGAAGCTCGCATTTTCTTCATTGACGGCCAAGGCAAAACAGGAAATCCATTTGTTGATGTTTGTAAAGTTTTCTTCAGCATCCACCACTTGTTGGAACCATTCGTCTTTGTTCCTATAAATTTTATCGCCCAGTAATTTCCGGTTGATTCCGGCAGCTCTTCGGGAAACATTCAGTCCACCGGGAAGTACTCCTTCCTTGTTAACGCCCTTGTAAATGCATTCTTTAATTTGCTGCCAGATGTAAAGGGCTTCTGCCCTTGTCTCCTCCTGGGATCTCCAGCTTTCTTCATTCATGAAGATCAGGTCCGAAATCCTGCTGAGGCCCAGCTTTTCACAATATTTAACGATATCTGAAGACTTATGGCAGGGATACAGCGTCCGGACACAGTGTTTATCGATGGATTTTTTCTCCTGGCTCATAATAAAACCGCCGCCCACAGAGTAAAAATCCTGTTCGAGTTCGGTTCCGTCTTTAAAAACAGCCCTGAAAATCATTCCGTTCGGATGATACTCCAGCGACTTTTGCATGTTCAGCACCAGATGATGCCCGTAGATAAAAGGAATTTCTTTTTCGCCACCCAGATTGATGGTTTGGGTACTTTTTATGGTTTCGATTTTCTCGTCGATCTTCGTGGTATTAATGGTCCTGAAATCTTCACCATTCAGGCCGAGCATTCCGGCGATGTCGGTGCCGTGCCCGATGCCCGTTTTGGCCAGCGACCCGAAGAATTCCACGAACACTTCCTTTACTTCAGCGATCGACCGCTCTCTTTTTATAATCCTGGTAAATGCCGAAGCAGCGTTCCATGGGCCCATGGTGTGCGAACTGGAAGGTCCTATTCCTACCTTTATAATTTCAAAAACCGATATTGATTCCATATAGAAAATGCATCATTTTTCCTAGGCACAAAGATACACGATAAATTGAGATGCAAAAGCCGGAGGTGAAAAATCACTTCCGGCTTTTTAAAAACTATATGAACAACGATTTTTTAGTCTTTGGTTGGCGCGGATTGTCAATAGTCAATTTTTATGTGACCGAAAAAATTCACAATTTACTTTTAAATCACTCGCGCAGCAAAATTGATTTGTTAAACAAAATTCACTATTCACCATTGACCTTTCACTTTTAGCAAAGCTTTTCTTCATGCTGCGAAATATCCAGTCCCAGCTCTTCTGATTCTTCGGAAACCCTCAGGGTAATAATGCGATTGGTAATTTTATATAAAAGCAGTGAACCGAAAAATGCAAACAGCGAAACCAAAAGCAAAGCCATCATGTGATGGGCAAAAACTTCAAGGCCTCCGTGAAGCAGACTGGCATTTTCACCATGAGCAAAAATAGCCGTCAGGATCATTCCCATAATTCCGCCAACCCCATGACAGGCAAAAACATCAAGGGTATCATCAATTTTTTTCAGCGCTTTCCAGTTCATCATTACGTTTGAAACAATGGCAGCAATAAATCCGATGAAAAGGCTTTCCGAAACCGAAACAAAGCCACAGGCCGGCGTAATGGCTACCAAACCGACCACCGCACCGATGCATGCTCCCATAGCGGAAACTTTTCTTTTATTGATCCGGTCAAAGAAAATCCAGGTCATCATCGCCGAAGCTGATGCGATGGTAGTGGTTCCGAAAGCGTTGGCTGCAGTAGCATTGGCACTTAAAGCGGAACCCGCATTAAACCCGAACCAGCCGAACCACAGCATTCCTGTTCCCAACATCACATACGATATATTGGAAGGTTCATGATGAGGTCTTTTTCTGTTTCCGACAACCAGTGCTCCTGCCAGTGCCGCAAAACCTGCACTCATGTGAACCACGGTTCCTCCGGCGAAATCTTTAACCCCGAAATATTTATTCAGAAGGCCGTCCGGATGCCAGACCATGTGACAAAGCGGCGTATAAATAAAAATGCTGAAAAGCACCATAAACAAAAGATAAGAGATGAAGCGCACCCGTTCTGCAAAAGAACCGGTAATCAGTGCCGGTGTAATCACCGCAAATTTCATCTGGAAAAGGGCAAAAAGGATAAAAGGAATGGTGGATGCCATTGCCTTATGCGGCAGAACCCCAACCCTGCTGAAAAACGGATAGCTCAACGGATTACCGATAATTCCGTAATGTTCGCCGTTGACAGTGAAACCGATGGAGTCGCCGAACGAAAGGGAAAAGCCGACCACAACCCACAGCATGGAAATAACCCCCAGAGCGATAAAACTCTGCAGCATGGTGGAAATGACATTTTTCTTCCCGACCATTCCGCCATAGAAAAAAGAAAGACCGGGAGTCATTAAAAGAACCAGGCCTGCTGCTGCCAGAATCCAGGCTACGTCGGCACCTACGATTTTATCTTCGCTCAGGAATTCTCCCGTATTCGGAAAATCCGCAATGGGGCTCCAAAACAATCCGCCTACTGCGACCAAAGCAATAAGGGTGAATGAAACGATCCATTTTAAACCTACTGTCATAAAAATTTATGTTTTACCCCTCCAAAAGTAAGCATAAATTTTTAAAATCAGTATCAAAACATAACCAACCCCTTAATTTTTAATATAAATTTAAAATAAAATTAAATTTTTATTCCAACACCCCCTCTAAAATAGCAGTCACTTCTTTAAACTTAGTAACAGGAAACAGATGTGTTCCTCCTTTAATAATATAATCCGGTTTTGAATTTTTAATCGGAAAAACAATATCGCGGTCACCGAGAATCTGAACCACCTCCGGATTTTCATCGAATTTCCAGTCGGAGATCTTTTCAATCGACCATTTCAGGTAATACGGATCGCGCACCCGGAAATACTGCAAAACCTTCGGATTCCGCGGATCGAAGAATTTTCTCACCAGCGAATACATATTGGTGGTCCGCTCGTTGAAAAAGGTAACCGGAAGGATTTTCGGGATCCTGGTGATCTGGCCGGTTCTTATCAAACGTGATTTTTCCTTATCGGATTTGATGCTTCCTAGAATCACAACCTTTCGTGCCGGCTTCAGTTTATTGATTTCCTGCACCATCAGCCCTCCGAAAGAATATCCGACCAGGTAAAACGGCTCCGAATCGTCAATCTTATCGGCCATCCTTTTCACATAGTCCGGGAATTCTTCGTTGGGAAGAGGAATCAGCCAGTCTATAAAAACCACCTCGTGACGCTTTGGAAACTGAATTTTTTCCAACACTTTGAAATCTGCGCCCAATCCGCTTACGACATATACTTTCATGATACTAAATTAAAAAATTCAGACAAAAAAATGAGCGGCTTTTTGAAAAACCGCTCATTCTTATCCTTTAAAAAGACTGATGTCTTATTTTTTCTTTTTTACAGGCGTTCTGTTTTCGTTATCCAATACGGCAGTGGAAAGCTTGAACTGGATGTCCATTTCATTTTTGATGAAATAATCTTTCAGTGAAGACTGATAGAATACCTTGAAATCTCTTCTGTTCAATGAGAATTTGGCAGATTCGATCACTACGGTAAACTGCGTGATATAAACGTTGGCAGGGAAAGTGATGGTTTTTCTTACCCCTTTAATGGTTACATCTCCGTATACGGTAGAATTGTAATCACTGTTTGCCAGAGGGATAATTTTCGTTAAATGAAATTTGGCAAGCGGGAATTTTTTAACGTCGAAAAAGTTGGAACTTTTAAGATCGTTCGTCAGTTTTACCATATCTTCATCTTGGCTTGATACATCACCGGCCATAATCGATTTCATATCGATCACGAATTCTCCGTCTACCAGAACCGTTTTATCGAAAGTAAACTTTCCGCTTTTCAGTTTTATCGTTCCGGAATGGGTTGTAGGAACCGTTTTTACCACTTTATATCCCCACCATCTGATCTCCGATGAGGTTACCTTTACCACTTTATCACCTTTCTTCTGCCCGAAAACAAATGACATACTCACGCACATCATCGCAAACAATAGTAATCTTTTCATTCTTTTTTATTTACAATTCAACAAAAATAAAAAAAAGTGTAGAACTTCTACACTTTTAACAATCTTTTTTTGATTAAATTATTTAGCTGTTACTTTTACCAGCAAATCCATATCATCTTTCACAAGAACATCCTGCATGGTAGACTTATAGGCTACATCGAATTTCTGTCTGTCGATCGAGAATTTATTAGACATTAAGCTTACCGTTCCGTTAGCATACGTAATTTTCGCAGGGAAAGAAATTGGGTTGGTTTTTCCTTTTACCGTCAGGTTACCGGTTACCAAAGAATTGTACACCTTATCGTTGTTTTTCTTTACGCCTGTGATTTTGAAAGTTGCGGTCGGGTATTTTTCAACTTCAAAGAAATCTCCGTTTTTAAGGTGCCCGTTAAGCTTCTGCTGGTATTCTCCGGAAAGGTCTGTCGCGTTGATGGAAGTCATATCCAAAACAAAAGTACCGCCTACCAATTGGTTTCCTTTCATCACAAGGTCTCCCGATTTTACTTTTACCGTACCGTTGTGAGAGCTGGCTTCAGATTTTGCGATTTTATAACCCCACCATTGTACATCGGAGCTTACTACTTTTTTTGCCTGTCCGAATGCAAGACCATTTGCCAATACGGCTAATAAAAATATTTTTTTCATTTATAAAAGTTATTTACTTGTTCTTTATTTACAAATGCAAATGTAGTTAACGGCAGCGATAGATTTCATTGATGTACATCAATAAATACAATTATTTTCATGACTCATATCATGCATAAAAAAAGCTCCAAATTTCTTTGGAGCCTGGTGTGTTTTTATTCCTGGTAATAAGCGGTGTAAAGGGCTGCACCGTTCAATGCCGTATTTTCGTTCTTGTTCAGGTAGATCGGGATGTTTCTCAGCATCTCCTCCATCTTATCACTGATCTTGAACTTTTCGTAGAATTTATCTTTATTAATATAGGATGAAATAGCCTGCGGGATATCTCCTGAAATCAAAAGACCTCCTGTTGCCTTCAGTTTCAATGTTAAATTGTTGGCTTCTCTTGCCAAAAACTCAATGAACGTATCCAGCGTGATTTTGCAGATCAATACATCGTCTTCCACAGCACCTTTGTATAACGCTTCAAAAAAGTCGCCGTTGGAAAAACGGTCTGTAAGCCATTCCGGTTCAGGATGTCTTTTTACATCCCTCAGGAAGCGGTAAATGTTGAATAATCCACCTTTGGACAAAACATTTTCCCAGCTTACGATGCCATACAGATTATTCAGGAACTGGTAGAATTCCACTTCCACATTGGTTCTCGGTGAAAATTCGGAGTGCCCGCCTTCCGTTGCAAACGGACGAAGGTATTTTCCGTCGAAGAAATATCCGGCTTCTCCAAGCCCGTTCCCCGGTGCCAGGATTGCCATATTTCCTTTTTCAAAATGCCCGCTGGTATAGATCGGATCCAGGTCGCTGTCTTCCAAAAGTCCCATTCCGTAAGCAGAAGACTCCTGATCGTTCAGCATGTCTACCCTTTCAAAATCGAAATCCCTTTTGAAATCTTCAACGTCGAGGTTCCAGCCCAGCCTTTCCGGTGTACTCTTTCCGTACAATACGGGTCCCGGAACTGCCATTCCAAGCCTTTTTACATTTTCCAGCCCGTTGTCCTGCATAAATTTTTTCAGGATGTCTGCAAAAGAAGCAAATTCCTTGGTAGGATAATTATTCTGGATCTTAACTTCCAGACCGCCGTTGCCGGAAATAAAATAGCCTAATGTTGTAATATCTTCACGTAGGTTTGCACTGATGATCGAAATGTTATCATTGCTGCCGTTCTTTACTCCTGGTAAATAGAGTGGAAATTTTGGATTCAAAATCATAACCTCAAATTTTATCAAATATAATAATAACTTTCGTAAATTTCCGTTAGAAATAAAAAACCTTTTCAAAATTTCGAAAAGGTTTGGTTAATAATTGCTTATATAAAATCTAACTATTTCTGATTATTTTCCCAAAGGAATATTATAGGAAAATCCGACACCGATGTTGCCCACATTATAGTCCTGATTCGGCAGATCACCGTTGTTTCCTACAAATACTTTCTGGTACTGTACAAAGAAATTCCAGTCCTGGTTGTGGTACCCGATTTCTGGCTTTAGGTAAAACCCGCCTTTAGGTCTGTCCAAACCTGCATTGGAAGCTACTTTATTATCTCCTACCAGGATTCCGTACCCTAAATCGGTACCGAAATAAAACCCGGTCTGCTTCGGATAGATTCTGATCAGGGCAGCTACAGGAACCACACCTACATCATTGTTGGTATATCCGTTGTTATCTTTTCCGAAGTAATGCGTATATCCTGTGGCGATCCCCAGTCCGAATCCCGGAGTAATAAGATTCTGATAAGCCACATCCACACCCACTGCCATGGAAGTATTATCGGAAGGAACTGCCAAACCGACATTTGCTCCTACTTTGATCATGTTGTTCATCTGGGCACTCTGGGCACTCAACGCTCCTGCAGTCAATATTCCGGCAAATAAAATTGCTTGTTTAAACATTTTCATACTCTTGATCATTTTAAATTTTACTAGGGTGAGAGATGTAAAAATCGTGCCAAGGAAAGGCTTTCTCAGGACTTCCCCATCCTTTCCAAACGCAAAGCAATGACATTCAATTCATTATTTTAAATAAAAATTAAATACCTGTTTAAAATTTAGTCGATTAATTTGAAAAAACCAGACTTTTTTCAATCCGTCTGATGAATAATTTCAATATTAACGAATCTTAACCGTTATTAATTTTAACATAATGCGACAGACGGTATCCAAAAGTAAACAATGCACATGGTCTCTCCTTCATTACTCAACAACAAGCACCTGATGTGGCGCGCAGGTTTCGGACCGGGAATTGCCCGGCTCAACGATCTTGAGAAAAAAGATCCGCAAACATTGATGGATGATCTTTTCCATGAAGAAACTTTTCAGTACATCAATTATGAGACACCTGACCTTCCCGAAACGGCCGATGCGGATCCGATTACCATGATGAGCGCCGCCTCACCTGCTGACAAGAAAAAAGAAATGCAGAAAATATACCGTCGGCAGAATGAGGAACTGAACCTGAACTTCCTTAGCAAAATGGTAAGCAGCAGGGAGCAGATGAGGGAAAAAATGGCTTTTTTTTGGCACGGGCATTTTGCCTCCAGGATCCAGAACCCGAAATTCAACCGGCAGATCCTGAACGTGATCCGGAAAAATGCACTGGGAAATTTTAAAGATTTATTGTTCGAGGTAAGCCAGGCGCCGGCCATGCTGAATTTTCTCAACAACCAGCAGAATAAAAAAGACCATCCGAATGAAAACTTCGCCCGCGAGGTGATGGAGCTTTTCACCATGGGCCGTGGTAATTATACCGAAAAAGACATCCGTGAAGCAGCGCGGGCCTTTACCGGCTGGAGCTATGACAAGGAAGGGAATTTTGCAGAAAAAAAGAAAATTCATGATGAAGGCTCCAAAACATTCCTGGGGAAAACAGGGAATTTCACGGGTTCCGATGTTTTAAATATGATTCTTGAGCAGAAAGCGACGGCGAGATTCATCACCGCCAAAATTTACCGGTTTTTCGTGAATGAAAATGAGGACGAAGCCCTTATCAACACCCTGAGTGAAAGCTTTTATCAATCGGGTTATGATATTAAAAAGCTGATGAAAACCATTTTCTCAAGCGCCTGGTTTTACGACCGGAAAAATATCGGCAGCCGGATCAAATCCCCTATCGAACTGATGGCCGGCATGATGCGGGCACTTCCCATGAATATCCGGAATCCGGAAAACCTGATTGTTTACCAAAAGCTGCTGGGGCAAATGCTCCTTTACCCACCGAATGTTTCCGGCTGGCCAAACGGAAAATCCTGGATCGACAGTTCTACACTGATGCTGAGGCTGCAGATTCCGCAGATCTGGTCCGGCCTGCGGCCGCTGGATTACCGGCCGAAAGAAGACGATGACCTGGATATGGGGCTGAAAAACAATCCCAATGCATTGGCCAAAAGCTTTAAAAATCCGAACATTACCATCGACTGGGCTTATGTGGAAAAGGTTTTCAGCGGAAAAAAGCCGGAAGATTACCTCATCCAGAACAGCCGGTCGCTCGATCTGGCTTCCGTGAAGAATTTCTCGGACCATTCGGTGAAAATGAATATCATTAACCTGATGTGTACCCCGGAATATCAGCTGATGTAGAAGCAGCAGGCTCTGTCATCCAATCCATCACCTTACCTTAAAATCCGATTTTATGTTGATCAAAAGAAGAGAATTCCTCAAAATAAGTTCGCTGGCCGCTGCATCATTCATGATGCCGAATTTCCTGAAAGCCATGACCTTCGACGATGCGCTGGAACCGAACCAGAAAATCCTGATCGTTCTTCAGTTTACCGGTGGGAACGACGGCCTGAATACCATTATTCCGGTACGGAACGATATCTATTTCCGGGAGCGGAATAAAATTGCCATTCAGAATTCTTTATCCTTAACCGATGAAGCCGGGATCAACCCTGCCCTTTCTTATTTTAAGGAGCTGTATGACAACGGCGAGCTGTCGGTGATGAACAACGTCGGTTATCCGGATCCCGATAAATCGCACTTCCGAAGCATGGACATCTGGCAGTCGGCCAGCAAAAGCAACGAATACCTGGAAACCGGCTGGCTGGGAAGATACCTGGATGAAGAATGCTACCACTGCGAGCATCCTACCCAGGCCCTGGAAGTAGACGATATGCTGAGCCTGGCCCTGAAAGGCGAAAACAATAAGGCCTTTGCTTTCAAGGATCCGAAAAGGCTGTACCAGACCAGCCAGGAGAAATATTTCAAATCCCTGTACGACCATCACCATGATGATGAAACGGTTTCTTATCTCTACCAGACCCTGGGCTCTACCATCAACAATGCCGGCTATATTTTTGAGGAAAGCAAAGCCAAAAAAACCGAAGTTGCTTACCCGAATTCCCAGCTGGGGAAGGACTTTAAAACCGTTGCCTCGCTTATAAAATCCGACATCAATACGCGGGTATACTACCTGTCGATCGGAAGTTTCGATACCCACGTCAACCAGAACGAGAGACAGCAGAAGCTTTTCACGGATATTAATGAAGCGGTACAATCTTTCGTAGCCGACATGAAATGCAACGGGCTTTTCGAGAATATCCTGCTGATGACGTTTTCGGAATTCGGGCGACGGGTGGCCCAGAACGCCAGCAACGGAACGGATCACGGAACCGCTAACCAGATGTTCTTCATCAGCGGCGGACTAAAAAGAAAGGGACTGCTGAATGCCCTTCCCGACCTTCAGCATCTGAATGAAGGCGATCTGATCTACTCCGAGGATTTCAGGAAAGTCTATGCCACCATTCTCAAAAACTGGCTGAAAGCGGATTCGTCAAAAGTGCTGGGCTGGAAAAACGGAGTTTATGATTTTATATAACCTGAACTCGAAGTGGAAACCGGATTAAGGAGGCTGGAAGAGGGATGCCGGATGCTGGGAGTATACTCCTTAAGAGACTTCTGAGGGTCTTGATGGTAAGAATGACTTTTTTCATTAGGCTAAAACCATTTTACAATTTCTTATTTGTTCTTCCTAAACTACGTGAAACGAATAAATATTTTCGAATTCAGGTTTATATAACATTGCTTTAAGATGCCGGAAGCTTCCGATACAACCGTTACAAGATAAACAAAAAAAGAGGCTTTCGAAGTGAAGGCCTCTTTTTATAATTTTAAATCAAACTGCGTCTCTATTTAGTTGGCAGGTGCCGGCAGTTTCTTTGGTTCTTTCGGCTGACTTTTCTGGTCTATCTTTTCCGATATTTTTTTAACGATAAACTCAATAACCAAAGGGGCTACCATCGCAACCACTGCTTTTAATATTCTGGATCTCATAATGTTTATTTTTATAGGATCATGCAATACAATTTCTGAGCCATTATCATCCGGCGTGGTACAAAGATTCTTCAAAACCAGACAGGATCAAGTCTTACACAGATGGCGCAGATTTTTAATCCTGAATTCCTTTATTTACTTATCTTAACGGGCTGGAAGTTGCCTGTGTCAATAATCAAAAGTAGTATCAATTAAATCATTTGTCACTTTACCAAAAGAGTTTTTGTTTAAATCCTCATTCGGGAAGCTGGCTTTTGTTTTACATTTTTATATGAAGCAAATGAGTGAATTCACTTATAATGGGTTTGTTTGTCAGCAAATTATCTATTAAGTCGGAAGAGTGGAAAAAGGCATAAACATTTTGAATATTACCTAAGTTCTTTCCAGCGTCAATTTGATTGATAAGCTGCCAGCCGGAACAGATCAATCTTCATCGGGAATGATAAGTTCCTGGTAATTTTTTGCGCCGGCTTTAAATTTTTCTTCGAGCCGCAACCTCAGCTTTCTCGGTTTATGAACGACCAGGCATTCCCCGAAACCCAGTAAAAGGCGTTCCAGCTCAAAATTCAGCTGAACACAGATTTTGAAAATGGTTCCTTCCCTGGTTTCACTGACGATTTCCTGGCTGCTGTGGAAAGGTTTGGTCTTCACATAAGGTGCATTGGAAGAATCGACAAAGAAGACAACGTTCCTCGGGGCCATTGTGGGAGAGACACTGACCCCGACAATGTTTTTGAAATATTCGTCACCGTCGAGATCCAGATCGATGTACTCTATTTTTTCTTCTACCTGAATGTTTTCTATCCGGTCCAGGGCCAGGTTGTACTCTTTTCCTTTATGAAGACAAATCAGGAACCAGCGGTTGTTGAATTCCTTCAGCAGCTGCGGATGTACCACATAACAATCCGACTCCCTGGCCTTAAAGCTCCGGTACGTGATTTTCAGCACTTTTTTATGAAGAATGGCGTCGTACAGGGCATCAATGTATTCAAGCCCCTTCAGCTGCTCGTTCTTATCCAGGTGGATGATCGATTTCTGATTGGTTGAGTGGATGGAATCCTCCAGTTTCTGGATCACCCCGTTCATTTCCTTGAACATTGAGAAATCCTTAAACTGCTTCAGGATCTGTACGGCATTGTTCATCGCTTTCAGGTCGCTTTCATTCACCGAAATGTTGTGGATACTATAATCGGGATCGCTGTACCGGTAGTATTTGCGTTCGTACACTTCGATCGGGGCTTCGTAACCAAATTTCTCGCTCCTCATGTTCTGCAGATCGAGTTGTACGGTCCGCTTACTGACAAAAGATTCTTTGCCCTCAAATTCAAACAGGGCTTCGGAACACTCGTCAATCAGGTCTTCCAGCGTATATTTCCGGTATTTGTTTTTCAGGCATTTGTCCAGCGTTTTGTAGCGGATCAGGGCGTTTTTATTCGATGACATGGTTTAATTTTAGTTTGGCTCGATGATATTTAATTTACTTTCGATAATTTAAGACTGAAAGGTAAAAAAATCAGAAGGGTCATTAGTGGTTGCGGCACACAGAACTTACAGCTTCCATCTCCCAACTTTTTAAACTCATTTCAACTTCGGGCTTACGTTATTTAAATGATTTGGGCGTGTCCCGGAAGCCTGACAAAAGCCATCGCTTTTCCGGGCCGGGCTGCTCCGGGCTCCACTTCGTTCCGGTCTTTGGCGCGGCGCTTGCGCCGCGCCAAAGACCCCTCCCTCCGGTCGGGCCCTGCACATCCCTCACGCGGGGTGTAATAACAGGTGACATTCCCCAAACCTCATAGGTTTTGAAAACCTATGAGGTTTAAATCAACAATCCCATTCAAGGTTAAACAACTTATTTTCGCTGTAAAGCCTTTTCTTCAAAAGCAATTCCTTCCCAGCCGGTCTGCATAAAGTTCCGGATGTTCTGATGATCGGTACCGTCAGGATTTTTCAGGACATCCTCATGATAGAATTCCCCGAAAAGGTTGAGGGTTTCCTCTTTCGAAAGACCGTTCAGCTGCGCAAAGCTGAATACCTTGCAGGATCCGTTGTTCTGATTGGCTTCGTTTACGGTATTGCCGTTGGTAAATTTTGTCGGGGTGAAATTGTAATGTTCGTCAATAAAAGCAATAACTTCCTTAAACTGAATATCGCCTGCTGATTTTTGTAACTGTTCAAATAACATTGTTGATAATTTTTTCAAAAATAATTAAAAAAAATTGATCTGCGCAAAAAGATTGCACACTTGCACCGTTACTTTGCATCAACAAAATGAGAGAACTTATGGAATTTAACGGAAATAACTTAATCGAATTAGGATACAGACCGGCAAAATGGTTTAAGGAAGCCATTGAATTCATCAACGAAAATAATCTGGATCAGGACCAGATCAAAACATATCTGGAACCGTTCAGACAGCCCGAACTGATTCCGCTTCATGAAACGGCAAAGGATTTTATCATCAACATCCGGGCAGAGCACGAAAGCGAGAACGACAATGTGGAAAAGGTAATCAACACGATGAAAGTGCTGATGAAAACCCCTACCCTGATCGAAGGGGCCATCATGCCGGATGCCTGCCCGACCGGCCCTGCGGGGAATATTCCGGTAGGAGGCGTGGTGGTTGCGAAAAATGCCATTCACCCGGGATTCCATAGTGCGGATATCTGCTGTTCGGTGATGCTGACGGATTTCGGGAAAGCCGATCCTAAGGAAGTTTTGGATGCCGCCCATTCGATAACACATTTCGGATACGGAGGAAGGCCGAGAGGGGAACAGATGCCGATGTCGCAGGAGCTGATGGATGCTTTCAGGGAAAACGATTTCCTGAATGACGAAAAACTGATCAGCATTGCCCGTTCGCATATGGGAACCCAGGGAGACGGAAACCACTTCCTGTTTGTCGGGATTTCCAGAAATACCGGGAACACGATGCTGGTGACCCACCACGGATCAAGAGCACCCGGCGCGGCACTTTACGATAAAGGAATGAAGGTAGCCAATAAATTCAGAATGGAAATTTCCCCTGAAACTTTAAGGGAAAACGCCTGGATCCCTTACGATACCGAAGAAGGGAAATCCTACTGGGAAGCCCTGCAACTGATCAGAGCTTGGACAAAAGAAAACCATACTTCGATTCACGACGCCGTTTTACAAAAATTAGAAGTTGAGAAAGAAGACCGGTACTGGAACGAGCATAACTTCGTCTTCAAAGACGGTGACCTGTTCTACCATGCGAAAGGAGCTACTCCGCTGGATGATAAATTTATGCCGGATATTACCGGGCCGAGACTGATCCCTTTAAACATGTCGGAACCCGTTCTGATCGTCAAAGGGACCACCAATGAGAGAAACCTTGGTTTTGCGCCGCACGGCGCCGGAAGGAACTTCAGCAGGACCCAGCATAAAAAATCACTGGCCCATAAGACCATTGAGGAGGTCTTTGCTGAAGAAACCCAGGGGCTGGATGTCCGTTTCTTTACGAATGAGATCGATATTTCCGAGTTGCCGACCGCTTATAAAAGCGCGAAAAATGTAAGGGCGCAGATCGAAGAATACGGATTGTGTGAAGTCCTGGATGAAGTGATGCCGTACGGATGTATTATGGCGGGGGATGTGCAGAAGAATGCGCCGTGGAAGAAAAAGAAGAAGTTCAGAAAGGCTTGATTAAACATAAACTAATAACCCGGCCTTGCAGATGTGAAAGTCTGCAGGGTCCATGAAAACTTTTCATAAGGCAGGGGCAGTAGCTCAGATGGTAGAGCAACAATTACTTTCCGCTATCAGCAAAGAAAGTTCCTATAAATCACCGGATTTGTGGGTCACAGGTTCGAAATACGAAGTATTCGCGAATACCAAAAAAATAAAATGAGCATGAGCAATCCTGCCTGCTCCTCAAAAAACAAGGCAAAGAAAGTTCCTATTATTGATTTCCCATATTTTACTTTCCGCCTTTTTTAATGAATCCAGGGCAAAGGGAGTTCCTATATAATTTTTGGAAAAATTACTCCCCGCCCTCTATAAACTATAGGTAAAAGGAGTTCCTATATTATTTCACTTTTAATGAACCTACTCCTCACTTATTTTTTTAACAATGAAAACACTAAAATTATTCAATGCCGTACTGGCAAAAGAATCCGGTTCCGAAGCTTTTATTTCGGAGGACGGCTTCATTATCGAACCCAACGCAGCCTGGGCAAAGAAAGACATCGTTTCCTATTACGCCAAAGAAAAGCTAAACGGAAATGATCTTAACAAAACCTTTTATAAATCCTGGCAGAAAATCAGGGAAAGTTCAAGGCTTTACCTTTTGATCGATCAGATCAGGCATTATATTTCGACTTACGGAAGCCAATTCCGGGATGAGGTCTTCATTCCTTATGAAATTCTGGATGTCCCGGATGTAAAACTGGTTTTTAAGGTGATTAAAGCTTATTCCAAAAAAGAAATGACGGAAAAATGCCTTTCTTTGCTTAAATCCGGAATAGCTCTGAAAGAAGAAACCGTAGATGATCTGCTTGCCGTTTTACATAACGAGCTGCAATATCAGTTCACGGGAGAAGAAGGGATCCGGAACAAGGAAGCGGTCATCAAAATTGCCGACCGTTACGGCATTTATCCTGAAAGCCCGGTTGAATTTTTCCGCTATGTAATCTATAAAACTACCGGAGAAACCCTTCTGATTAAAAACAATGATCTGATTAATAAAATCAAACAAAGTAAATTTAATCCGTCTGCTCTTTTTGAAAGCTTCGGTCCGGAAAAGCTGGCTCCGATCTTTAACCGTTTCAAACCCCTGTTTTTAGCTTATAAAAACAGAGCGCCGAAAATGGTCAATAAAATCTCAAAGCTGTCCAAAACCCATCATCAGCCTCTGGTTTCCAATCCGCTGAATAACGCAACCCATATGCTGTTGGAAAACAGTGATCTGCACTGGCTGGAAAATGCCACGCCGTTCGCATTGTTCAAAGCACTGTCAGCCTGTTATTCAAGGATGTACGGCCAGGATACCTTTGTCTACCGGATCCGGAACGGAAAATCGTGGACTAAAAAATCGGTAGCCAGTTCTGCGAATGAGCTGAATTATGATTTTATTCTCAATTATTTAAAATCGAGATATGATTTTTCCGGAAAGAAATTTTACTTCCCGAAAGACGTGGAATTTGCCTTACCGACTTCCGAAAAAATGTTTGTCGGAAATATCCCGACCGGAACGCGATTTTACGGTGATAGGCTGGCAGTCGGAATTTACTGGGAAAATGGCTGGGGTGCCCGCGACCTCGACCTTTCCGGATTGAATATCGCCGGGAAGATCGGCTGGAATGCCGCCTATAATCTGCAGAACGGACAACTGATGTATTCCGGGGATCTGACCGATGCGACTAGCGGAGCCGTGGAATATCTGTATGCGAACAGAAATTTTGCAACGCCAACGCTGGTCATGAACAACGTATTCAGCGGCAATACGGACTGCGGGTATAAAATCGTGATTGGAAAAGGAGACGATATTTCCTTCGATTATATGATGAACCCGAACAACCTGTTTGCGGAAGTGCGATGCCAGTCGGTGCAGAAACAGACGGTTTTAGGATTGTTCATGCCGAAAGACGGGAAGCAGTGCTTCGTGCTGCTGAACTTCGGAGCGGGACATTCCCACGTTTCCGGAAATACCGAGGTTTCCGTCATGGCCACCAATGCTTTATATCAGCAGTGGTACGAACCGGTTTCCTTCAATCATCTGGTGCAGGAACTGGGAGCGGAAACCGTTTTCCAAAAAGAGGAAGCCGATTTCGATTTTTCTCTGGAAAACCTGGAGAAAGACAGCTTCACGGGAATTTTTAAATGATCAGTTTATATAAGAATAGTGAAGATATAACGCAATCTGCGCCATCTGAAAATCTGCGTCAGGCTTTTTTAACACAAAGATTTTGTTTAAAAACCTGCATATTTAAAGTGAGCAAAGAATGAATCAGCAAGCTGATTTGATAAAGCGAACGCCCGAGCTTCGCGCAGCAAATTTATTAGCGTTCGCCTCTTAAAAATCAGCGTATGAAAAATTCATCTTTGCGTTGAAAAACTTTCCACAAAGAAAATCTG
>JAAIGF010357475.1_pt1 | contig 150808 bp, 127 predicted proteins | sample 6487441 | NCBI WGS metagenome assembly JAAIGF01 (sample SAMN13974129, study PRJNA590717) | phyllosphere metagenome | biome: pepper field; feature: multiple bacterial spot infested pepper fields; material: pepper leaves; isolation source: leaves from pepper fields | host: Capsicum annuum ... | reverse complement strand
GGCCGGATCGAATGGGGTACATGCGGTATCGCTGCATTATTCGGCTTTGAATGCGGGGGCCACTGCGGAAAGGAATAAGGGAACGTCCTTAGGTGGAGCCCAGGAATCTACGGATTAGGAGTTAGTTGTAGATTCCCGGGCTCCAAAATCGTCCTTTTCCCTTATTTCCTTTCCTCCGTTCCGTGCATGTCGCAGCAAGAATAAAAGTGCAGCGTAGCATGAGGGGTTGGCAAAGGTTTAAAGGATTCAGAGCTTTAAATATCTACGTTCGTATCTACTTGTAAGCACAGAACGGAAGGTAGAGAATAATACCAAAAGACCGACCTTTAAGCCGAGGATACCTAGTGTTAGTGATCTTCTAACACGGCGGGTTCAATGAAAAGAGCTTTTGCACAGCAAAATAGCTTACTGCTTCACCTTCTATCCCACATTCAATTATCCCGGCTTAACCGGAGGTCGTTGGTATGTTCTCTACCTGGAGTGGTTGCACTACACTAACAAACAGCACCGTAAAGAAATCCCGTCCACCTTAACAGTGAACGGGATTTTTGCATGATTTAGCATATATGAGGTTTACGATTATACCGGAGCGGCAACTGGGAGCTTTTCGGCTGGTTCCGGTTCTTCGTGTTGTACCAGGGAGTGTTTCTCCCATGCTCTGCTCTTCCAGCGGAAGTACATAATAACGGCACGTGTCCATTCGTCGGCTGCGATCGCTAACCATACGCCGGCTAGACCGAAGTTCAGCTTGAACACGAGTAGATAACCGAGTGGTAAGCTCATGCACACCATCGAGATCAGTCCCATGTAAACTGGGAACTTCGCGTCGCCCGATGCACGTAGCGAGTTGATGATGACGATATTACAGGTGCGTCCAGTTTCCAGTAGGAAGCTGAGCAGAATAACCTGTGAAGCCATACGGATAATTTCGGGATTGCTCGTGAACATACCGATCAGTGGCTCGCGTAGCAGGATGATGATAACATCCATGACGAGTGTGGCTGCCATCGCCCATTTTACGCTTTTCCATACGCGGTGATATGCTTCTTCCTTGCGCTTCGCACCAACGAGGCGACCAACGATGATTGCAGTACCCATACCGATCGCAATACTGAACAGATAGATAAAGGTTGAGATATTGTTCGCATACTGGCGAGAAGCCATCGCTTCTGTACCGAGATACGTTACATAGAACACGAATACGAGCTGACACAGTTGATACGTGATTTGCTCAACTGCGGAAGGAACACCGATTTTGAGAATTTTCATGATGTATTCTTTAGACATTTTAAAATAATCAGCGATCATAATGCGTACTTCCATGACACGGTACATGAGCCAGAAGAAGATGACTACGCAGACCAGACGGCTGACGATCGTCGAGATCGCTGCACCTTGTACGCCCATTTGAGGCAAGCCCCAGTGACCGAAGATGAGCAGATAGTTCAGACCAATATGCAGCAGGTTCATAAATACAGAGACAAACATCGTTTCTTTGGTGAATCCGTAGGTGCGGATAACCGCAGCCAGAATGTTGATCAGGGCTTGTAAGAAGATCGCCCCACCGACGATGGAAATATAGCTTTCGGCGAGGACGAGAATATCACCCTGTAGGTGCATGGATTCCATAATATGTCGACCAAACAGCAGGAAGGTTCCACTCAGGAGCAGACCTACGGACAGGTTGAGCGTAATCGCCACAGCTGTAATCCGACTCGCCTCCAGCAATTTGCGGGAGCCGATATACTGGGCTACAACGATTGCGGCCCCGTTGCCGATTACCTCCAGGATCAGTATAGCGATTGAAATAACCTGATTGGATGTGCCGACAGCTGCAACCGCACTGTCCGATACGTCGCTCAGCATCAGGGTATCGACGATTCCCATTAACATAAATAGGAATACCTCGAGGAAAATCGGCCAGGTTAATTTAAACAGATTGAATTGAGTCTCGACCGGGCTTTTTGTTTGTGCAGGGTTCATAGCGCTCATGATGTCACCTTCCTTTTGTTTGTTTCTTATTGGATATAAGCTTCGTTTATAACAGCCTTGGCTGTAAAAAACCTCCCGCAATATCATTCATTTGCGTGAAGGTTCAATGGCTTTTCCGACGGGCATCTCTCTTAAAACTCAATGTATCTTAGCATATCCATTTTCCAATTGCACTACCTAAATTGAAAATTCCTGAAAAAATTTCAAGTTTTCCGATTCAAACATTTTATCAAAGGGTATTATGACAGTTTTAACGCAAATTCTCTGTGAACCTCACGGGTTTCCCACAAGTCCATTTTACCGATTCATATAGCAAAAAAGGCATTCCGTATTCCTTCAACCGAAGGACGAAATGCCTTTTATATATAGGATTTAGCTAGTACATTATCATACGTCATATAATTATAAGGATGTTGAAGCCTATCATCCCCATATCTATTTTCCATAAAATTGAAATTTGAAATCAAACATGAAAATAATCTGCCTTTATGAAAATAAATGCTCGCTTAATCGCTTACAAGCACCTTGATATTGGTGCTTATTTTCATACCGGGAGCTGCCATAGGCAACAGATATTCTCAATAATGAAAACAGAACGTCCTAATGTAAAAGCGTGGCTATTCTCTTATTCATATTCATACCATCCAAAGCTTTTGAAGATCCACTAAGGCGCAACAATGTTCATTGTCACTGCTCACTGCTCACTGCTCACTGCTCACTGCTCACTGCTCACTGCTGCGCAAGTATAATGGATACGCTATTATATCCGGGGCGCAGAGACATCGGATTTCCCTGAATGGATACACCAAAGGCATCATTGACAATACCTACAATACTCATACCGGAGCTAGCCACTTTCTTCGCGCCAAATTCCATATTATATCCGGTGTAGTATGCCACATACGCATTGCCGACCATATTCAGATCTGCCTGTGTGCGATATACAAGTGAAAGTTGCTTCTTGCCGCCGGCAAGCTGCTCCACCAGACTGACTCGTTCCGCATCGGCTGGAAATGGAAAGTCTGCCGACAAATACGGACTCTGGATCACGCCTGTTGTCATGGCAACATTATAGACCGTTGGGGGTGTCTCGGTCAGTGTATCAATCGGGCCTGGGGTTGGGGTATAGACAGGACTTTGCGCTTGCGGATCTGGTGTGTCGGTTGCAGCTGCCGCTGGTGGCTTGGCAGCGTCTTTGCTTGTATCTACATTCACCGCACTTGCTGCCGGTATCGAAGTTGCTTCGGTTGTAGCAGGAGCAGTCGTCGTTGCTGCATCCTTACTTGATGAAGCGTTGGTCGTTCCACCTGCTTGTCCGATCAATATCCGGTTATTCACCGCATCATATAGCACAGGTGTATTCAGCGTTTCGCCGATTGAACGAATAGGCAGGTACGTCACACCACCATACGTAATCGGAGCAAGTGGCTGACCATCCGCATTCATCGGCGTATACGACTGTCCATTTAATTCCAAGCTTACACCATGATTTTTGAAGGCTTCGATCTTTTCCAGCTTTGTTCCTGCATATACACCAGTGGAGCCAGCCAGTACAATACCTGCCAGCATCATAGGAAAGAGCCATTTTGTTTTTTGCATAGGTGTTCCTCCTGTTCGCCATTGGATTGCCGTGAGTGCTGGAATAAGAATAGGTCGTAGGCAATTCATGTGATATTAATATCGGCGGAAACACCCTGGAGTATTATATAGCATAACAGGAAAAATGTGGGTTTATCTCAACATTTAAAATTCTTTTATTTCACAGCGTGTTATCAGATCACTAATGAGGTAACTACACGAGCTAGAGTATGATGTAACCTGGTTTATTCTTCTCGATCATGACGATAACGTTCGGTCTCTTCCTGAACCCGGCGCTCATAGCTGTTACGATGAAGCCATACACTATTGTTGAGGCTTGCCACCTGTCCCATCGCAAATAATACCGCCAAAATGATAAAGATTAGTAAATAGGCCTGCATGAAATATCCAAAATAAAAACAAGCCACAATCGCAGCCAGCATCAGTACGGTGATGACGAGCAGCGATCGAATGATGATTTTTCTCACATTTATTCTCTCCTGTCTGCCGCTATTCTTCTCTATTCTGGATAGTAAGTCATCCCTGGTATTCCATGCTTTTCTGTTCTATAGAAGGAAAGTATGAAAGAAGAACTCGCGTATCCTATAATTTTAACAAAATTCCGCAAAATTTAGCATGACTTTTTGCGTGTTAGGAGTATAATGAAATACGCCTGTTCAGTATAGCCGCCAGATGAGCTGCACAGCCGACATGTAAGGATATAGGTATATGCTTCAATCCTGCTACGCCGGTTACGTGTCATTCTACATTTGTGCGGTCTGTTTGAATATCTACGTATGGCACAAACCTGAACAACCTGCGTTGATACAAGAAAAAGGGTGTATATAAATCGTAACACATTTTATATGTATCCACGTTCGCCTTGTACACGTATAATCATTATGTTATTTCGTAAGGTCAATTCTCAAATTCACACAACGAAGGGGTACAAAAAGATGTTAGGCAAGTTAAAGCGTGTCTTGATCGGAAGACCGATGAAATCCGCAGAACTCGAAGCGGAAAAGCTGGGCAAACTGAAAGCACTCGCCATTCTGTCTTCCGATGCGCTATCCTCGGTTGCATACGGAACCGAACAAATCTTACTCGTATTGATGGTCGCTGGCGTTACCGCACTGTGGTATTCCGTACCAATCTCGTTAGCTGTACTGGGACTGCTGGTCATTCTCGTAATTTCGTATCGACAAACCATTTTCGCCTATCCAAGCGGTGGCGGTGCCTACATTGTCGCCAAGGATAATCTAGGTCAGATTCCAAGCTTGCTGGCTGGTGGTTCATTGCTTGTTGACTATGTACTGACGGTAGCGGTAAGCTCGTCCGCAGGTACCGATGCAATCACATCGGCATTTCCAATACTGCATGATCATCGCGTATTGATTGCGCTTGTTATGATCGTATTTCTAACGATTATGAACCTACGCGGTGTCACGGAGTCTGCATCCGTACTCGCAATCCCGATTTACCTGTTTGTGCTAGCGATCTTCTTTTTAATTATTAGCGGTATGATCAAATACATGACCGGTGGCATTGAAGCCGCAGCTCCAGAATTAAATGCGACCGTTTCGAATGTGAGTCTATTCTTGTTACTCAAGGCATTCAGCTCCGGTTGTTCGGCGCTTACCGGGGTCGAAGCGGTATCCAATGCGATTCCGAACTTCCGTCAGCCTGCGGAGCGTAATGCGGCAGCTACCCTGCTCATGATGGGTATTATTCTGGGCAGTATGTTTATCGGGATTACGCTGCTCGCTTACTGGTATGGTGTGAGTCCGCGCCCTACAGAGACGATCATTTCACAAATTGCACGTATGACGTTCGGTAGTGGTGTGATCTACTTTATTATTCAAGGTGTCACTGCGCTCATTCTATTCTTAGCTGCGAATACCGCATACTCGGCATTCCCGCTGCTTGCTTTCATGCTGGCAAAGGATAAATACATGCCGCATATGTTCATGGTACGTGGTGATCGTCTCGGCTTCTCAAACGGGATTATTTTCCTGAGTCTTGCCTCGGCACTGCTCGTTATCGTGTTCCATGGGGAGACGGACAATCTGATTCCACTGTATGCGGTTGGTGTATTCATTCCATTTACACTATCTCAGCTCGGCATGATGATTCGCTGGATCAAGCATAGACCATCCAACTGGGGCATCAAGCTATTCATTAACACGATCGGTATGCTCACCACGCTGTCGATCACACTGATCTTCATCTTCACCAAGTTCTCGCAGATCTGGATTATCTTCATCTTCTTGCCGCTCGTCGTGTATCTATTCCACAAAATCTATGTGCATTATCAGAACACAGCCGAACAGCTACGCATTGATCTGGATCAAGACAAACCGCAACCAAAAGGCAATACGATCATTATCCCGGTTGCTGGTATTACGCGGGTCGTAATGAATACGATCAGCTATGCACAGACGCTATCACCAAATGTCGTAGCGGTATATGTCGGCTTTGACGAAGAGGCAATTGAGAAAATGGAGAGCAAATGGGAGCAATGGAATCCAGGCGTTCGTCTGATTATCCTGCGCTCGCGTTATCGTAGTATTCTTGGTCCACTGCGCCGATTCATCGACACTGTAGAGTGGAAAAATGGCGAAACGGATCATATTACGATCCTGATTCCACAGTTCGTAACCAAGCACTGGTGGGAAAGTATCCTGCATAATCAGACCAGTCTGCTGATGCGAGCGTATCTACTGAACTACAAGGATGTTGTCGTAGCGACAGTACCATTCCATTTGAAAAACTAATCAGATCGTGATGCTATTATAATATGAACATGTGAAGAGTCTGCCATGCGCCTTGAATTGGTGCACGGCAGGCTTTTTTGTTTACCAAGGTTCCACCCGTGCAGCGTTTGACGTTCGTAAACGCTGGATCAGTATGGATATTTTGCTTTGCAAAAATCCCCTTCTTATTTCAGCTCGCGTTTGACGCTCGTAAACGCTGGATTAGCATGGATATAGATAGCGACGAGATACACTTGCTATGAGGTTGGACATTATCGGATAATAGCTGTAGCAAGATCGACTACGTTCCATGTCGTTTTACATAGAGCTGTAAGTTATTGGTCAATCACCCTGGAAATCGGGTACAAATCAACAAGGACGTGTATACAAAATGATTCGATGCACCACACAATAAACGATCTCACAGGAGGATGAATCATGAAAAACAAACGCACGATTCCACTCGTTGCCGCTATGCTTATGGCTATTTCTACTCCCGCTTATGCGGCTAGTGATCTGACGGTTCCGGCTGTAAAAGAAGCAACGGTCGCAACCCCGTCAGCGCCACAGGTGCCAAGTACACCCGCAGCTCCATCGGCTTCGTACAATTCTAGTAGCAATTCAAATTCAGGTTCTAGCTCGAGTAATGGTTCAAGCAGTTCCAATAGCAGCAGTTCGGCTGCTTCCTCATCGGAATCCAATCTGAATAACCGACTGGTGAATGTGGCAGGATTCAGTACAGCGAAGCAGTTTACCGGTTATTTTGCGAACCTGAAGCGAGCGGTTGCTAATGGGAATATGGATGCAGTGGCAAAGCGTGTATCGTATCCATTGGTAGTGAATCGTGCGGATGGTACGCGGCGGAGTATTTTGAATGAGAAGCAGTTTATGAAGGAATACAGCTCGATTATGACGTCGAAGGTTCGGAGTGCACTTTCTGCCCAAAATGTGAATGATGTGTTTGTGAATTATCGCGGGGTTCGCGTTGGAGAAGGTGAGCTATGGATTGGCGTTGTTGGTGGGAAGCCAGGGATTTATGCTGTGAATTTGTAAGATTAAATATGGCTTGAGTAGCCTCGATTGATGTGAGTATACTCATGGAATTGATATAGCTTGGAATGAAGTTAGGCAGGATAGGAGCTGATGGTAGGCTTGCTGTTCTGCCTTTTCTTTTGGAGCTTGGTAACTGTCCTGTTCCTGTTGGGGAGAATGAATGCGTATAGAGCATTTCATTACAATATCAGCGTAGTATTTTTCAGTACTACGCTTTTGGATTAGTTCTTTTGAATAGTTATGTTACTTAAGTTGTAGATAAATAGCTTGGTTTTTGCTAGTTCGTTTTTTTAGTTCTATTTTTTCAGTTTTACCTTGTACTTGAATTCATTTATTTGCTTTAATCTAATATTTAACCGCCTACAAGTAGCACTTATGGCTGGCTTGTTATACTTTACCTACTTGCCCTGGAACATGAGCCTGACCTGCTCTGTGGTCAGAACGCGTTTGTGGAAGGGTGGGTATTCTTTGCTTTTGGGATCATACACACTGTCTTGGGGCAGGTTGATTGCATAGATGTAGTCGGGTGTGGCTGCGATACGTTCGCCGTAAGGGACTTCGTCGGGTAGCTGTTCATTCCAGACGGTGCGTGGAATCGCTAATATGCCGAGTACGAATTGGCCGTTATAGCTGAAGCTGACGATCTCTGAGCTATCTAAGCCGGGTTGAGGGGCTAGTTCGGCTTGGATTCCGGTTTGCCATGCAGGTGGGTAGTAGAATCGGAAGTGCTTGCCCTCGTATACCTGAGTTTGTGCTGGGATAACGCCTTGCGCAGTTGGAGCTTGGGTTGAGATTACCGAGTTGGATGTGGACGAATTGGCATGGGTGACAGGTGCTTTTGCAGTATGCTCAGGGTCGATAACTTTGATGGTAGAGCTGGTTGAGGTACTGGCTGCGATGGCATGAGATGTGGTCAGGCTTGAGGTTAGGGCAGTTGCTAGCAGGGCGCCGAGTGTAAGCATAAGAACGCGGTGGCGATTTTGCTTGGTGTTAGGATTTATTTGAAAAGTCATCTGGGTTCCTCCATTTTCGCTGTAAAGTGGGGAGTACGGTTTAATATTGATTTAGTTACTTAGAATAAATTCGGAGTAGATCGTCGAATCTCCTTCTATATCCGGCTCACGATCAGCATTAGTAGCTTACTACGATCCAGACTCACTTCTACTTCTACTAAAAGGCATGACCTGCAAGAAGAATGCGGGTCATGCCTGCTTGGTGTTGCTATGGAATGTCATGAAACGTATAGATTGTGGTTGGTTGTACTTAGATTGGAATTCTACGCGCTATTGCGAATGTGGCTGACAGGCGATTTGTCTGACTTTTTACCTTTCCAGAGGGTGAGTAAGGATTCGAAATTCGTCAGGATCACCCCGCAGAGAACGATAGCTGCGCCTACAGCGACCAGCCAGCTTAGTGGCTCTCCGTACAGTCCCCAGCCGATAAGTAATGCAAGTACTGGCGATATGTAGAGCCAGGTGGATGGGAATACAGGATTCGTGCGTGCGACGAGCCAGTAAAAGAGCGTATGTCCGCCCATGGAACCGACGATAATCAGATAGATTAGCGAGCTGAGCGCTTGTGGCTCGAGCATGGTTTGAAAATGAATCTGTCCGCGCTCGGTAATAAGTGATAATACTAGCAGCATCCATCCACCATGAATAAGCTGGGCGGCATTTTGGGCAATTGGGGAGATGCCGTTCATGGCAGACGAGACTTGCTTGGAATAGACCGCTCCGCTCGCGTAGCCAAGTTCACCAATAATAACGACAGCACAGGCGATCATCCATAGTCCATGTACGCTACCGGATAGACCAGGCAGCATCAGTATGGCTACACCGCCAACACCGATAAAGGCACCGATAAAGGCAAGCCGGGGTACGTTTATTTTGAGTACAAGTGCGCGAATAAGCAGCACCATCGCTGGCCCAGTCGCGGACAATAATGCGCCCACACCGGACGTTACATACTGTTCTGCCCAGTAGAGCGCAGCAAACGTGATGAAGGTCATACTAGCGCCGATCAGAACTGTCTCTCTGCGCCACAATAGGGAAAAGCTTGCCTTGCCGCTCAGACGCAAAATAAGCATCAGCAGAAGCCCAGCTATAAAGAAGCGTACACCTGCACCCCAGAACGGTGGCAGTCCCGCATCCACTCCAATCTTAATCGCCAGAAAGGTTGTGCTGAAAATCAAGCACATGATGGCATAGCCGAGCATAATCATCTTTCATTCCTCCTCTTTGTTCTGTTATTGTAAAGGAAACCTAACAGAACAGATGGAGTCAGGCAGAACAGATATGTCTGTTCCCTCATTACATCACGATATGATGAGACGGTACAAGGCTAGTTCTACTTGATAGGACGACTATTTTATACGTATGTTATCCACCTTGCAGCGGATTCGCTCGAAAGGAGCTTTGATCATGACATCCTTCCGCAACTCTATTCATCTGGATTCGGCTTCTTCGCCAACTTCTGGTGATCATTCTCAGCATCCTATACAACCAACTGACTCGAACCAGCTACCGGAGACGTCTTCCCGTGTATCCTATCGACAGATCAGTTCCTATATTGAAGCTCGTATTCAGCGCGGCGACTGGCAAGCGCATGAACGACTTCCTTCGGTTAGGCAGCTATCGCGAGATAGCGGCATGCATCGCTTGACGGTATTCAAAGCGTATCAACAGTTAAAAACACAGGGCACGATCTATGCACGTAGTAAATCTGGCTATTATGTCGCTCCGCCTACCGTCCATCCATTAACGAATGAAAATGAGCTGGAGCCTGCATTATTCCATGGCACGCTGAACGATCTGCATCGGTTGCCTTCGCGCTATCAGTTCTCGCAGGCACTCATTGATCCCAATCTACTGCCGAATCATTATTTTGCCGAATATACGAAAAAGGTATTCGATCTATATCCGAAGCTACTCGGCACGTATGCCGATGTACAGGGTGATTTGGAGCTCCGAGAGCTACTTGCTCGCTACTTCAGCCAGCATTCACGCTTTTACATTGAGCCGGAAGAACTGCTCATCGCGAGCGGCGCGCAGCAGGCGATTTTCCTGATCGCTGAGGCTTGGATTCGTCCAGGCGATTATGTGCTGGTCGAATCGCCTACCTATGCGACGGCACTGGATGTATTTCGGCAAAAGGGCGCGCGGTTTCTCGAAGTCGATATCGGAACGGACGGCTATCGGATGGAACAAATCGAACAATTGATGCGGCAATATCGACCGCGTCTATTCTATGTGAATCCAACGTTCCATAATCCAACCGGGCTTTGCATATCTGTAGAGCAGCGCAAACAACTGGTCGATCTGGCTGCTCAGCATCAATGCCTGCTGATTGAGGATGATACATGTAGCGATATCTATTTCGGTGATGCGCCTCCACCGCCTATGTTCGCGTATGATACCGAAGGCTACACGGTGCATATTCGTAGCTTTAGCAAATACATTTCGCCGGGTCTACGGATCGCTTGTATTGCCGCCAGACAGCCGTGGATGCAGATGCTTCTTTCTTGTAAATCCGTTACGGATGGCGGTACACCGTTACTAAATCAGAAGGTCTTTTTGCATTATTTTATGTCCGATCGACTTCATCGCCATCTGGATAAATTACGCATCGCGCTGCGTATTCGTATGGAAACGATGCAGGATGAGCTCCAGCAAACGAACTGGCGCTATGATGATCCGCAGGGCGGTCTGAATCTGTGGGTCGAGCTACCACAAGAACTGTCCGTTCCTCGTCTGCTAAGCCACTCCCTGACGCAGCAAATTAGCTTTGTACCCGGCTCACTATTCGATCATGCACGGCGTCCGAGTCAGCATATCCGGTTAAGCTTTTCCTTTGCCAATGAAACGCTAATCCGAGATGGAATGCGTGAATTGATCCATATTGCCAGAGGACTGTAGCAAATCAAGCTTCGCTATACGTAACAAAATAAACCTTTAACAAGGCTATTTTTGATGAAATGTTCAGTTCAAAATTCGTTGATAGCTGTTGATTGATGCTCGGAATCAATACCTTCTCTTCTCGCGAAAGGGGCTGATTCCGAGCTTCCTGGCGTACAGGAACCATGCTTCTGGTAAGATGTCCCTTCATACGTTCTTCTTTCGATGAAGACCGCATTATTGTAAATTCAGCTTGGCTGCGCCCATTCTCAACACACCATTATCATAATGGTAGGTCGCATCCAGTTCGCCGATGAATCCGTTCATACCAATTTGAAGCGAGTATACTGCTGTCAGTTGATTGTTCTCGACTTTGAACTGCTGGATCGCGCCTCCAAATACTGGCGGCTTATTCGCAGCAGGCTGCTCAGGCAGACCTTGAAGTGGCATCGAATAGGTCACTCCATTTAGCTTCAGTTCGAGTTGATCGCCCTTCACACTGGAGCTGAATTGACGCGCCATCCCCTCTTGAATGGATTCTACCGGAATACTTTCTCCATTTTGGCTGAACACCTGCACACGGTTTAGCTCCATGCCTGTGCCATAGCCAGAGACTAGATTAACGATGTATTCCTTTTGCCCATCCCCTGTCACATCCGCTTCTGTCACCAGCGGCGCATAGGTTGGATTCTGTACCTGTTCTCCTTGTAAACTGCACTGAAAGATCGGTGTACGTAGTGTCAAATTCGTATACATGCCTTCTTCGTTCGCTTCCCCTTCGATCATCACGCCCATCGCACCATCTGCAAATACCGTTTCACGGCCACCTATTGCTTGCTCCGAAGGAGATGCTGCATCTGCACTTACATTATCTACCGTTACTGCATTGACTCGTATTGGCGTTGTGCTCGCGCTTGCAAGCGTTTGACAGGAATGTAGACGAGCTGCCGAGATCGTTTCTACACATACTGCACTCAAAATCAAAGCTAAAAACAGCCATTTTTTCATATTCTTTTTTATATTCAAAGGATTGCCTCCTGCAAAATTATGCTTAATTATACGTAAGTTCCATTTTATTTGAGCTCCGCTTCGGAAAATCAGACAAAGCGGAGCAAATTGTCTGACTGGATCATTCGGTTTCTTCCTCTATGCTAAGCTTTATTAACCATAATTACCAGAAAAAATTGAAAATTTCCGAACAACAATCAATAATTAAAGCTAATCTATCAAAATACCGAACATGTGTAGGTATTTTAGTATCTTTTATTCAGGTTCTGCTACACTCTAGCATATGCAAATCCAGAAATTTATACGTTATTTTATTGAAAAAGGAGTCTTTTAATGATTACGATTCGTGAAATGAAAATCGACGATTATACTGCGATGATTCATCTGTGGAGTAACACTCCGGGTATGGGCTTGAGTGAAGCTGACAATCCCGAGCAAATCAATCGCTATCTTATACGCAACTCAGGCTGCTGTTATGTTGCACAAGATTCAACTTTATCTCACCCACATTCCATCATAGGTACACTTCTCGCTGGACATGATGGAAGACGTGCTTATCTATATCATATGGCTGTCGCCACTTCGTATCGCGGACAAGGAATTGCCAGTCGGTTAATCGAGCACAGTATGCATGCGCTAGCTGAACAGGGTATTGATAAGGCACATTTATTTGTGATGAGTGACAATGTGGACGGAAAGTCATTTTGGACAGCAGCCGGTTGGGAAAAGCGTACAGCGTTAGATGTCTTTTCCCGGGAAATAAAAAACTTACTTTCTGAGTGATGATGTTCTGGAGGCTAGCAGGAGGAGATTTCATTAGCACGAAAATGAATACTGGGTAGATATTCATCTGGATCAATAGATCATATGTAATATGAGTTTCACAAAAGCACAGTTTAAGATAAGCATAATCCTTGCTCTACGTTCACGTCTATGAATCCCATTAGTTACAGGATGACGTGACTAGTGCAAGGATGTGTGTATCATTATTTAATTTTAATGTGAGATCCAAAATCTAATCATACTCAATCGCAAGGCGACCTTGGATGTATATACTGTATTTCTACTCTCGTACTGATATAGGATGACTATGCTAAACAGAGGAATTGTTGGAATGTTTTAAAATATGACGGCTGAACAGCAGCAATACGATACCAATGAGCAGCCAGTAGCTGATGCCCATAATAATGAGAGCATTATATAGCTCGTACAAATTCTGCCCGTTCTCTACCCCTTTATTAATCATGATAAGCCATACAACTACAATGGCAGGAATGATCATAATGGTCAAAAACACATCCCAGCCCTGACGAAACACATACTTCAGCGCATTAAAAGCGTACACGGTGCTGTATAGAGCTACTGTTACAATTAACAACAGCAAGTCTCGTCCTTGCACGCCCATAAGCAGTCCACCAACTACAAATGCTGCCATATATATACCGAAATAGCCTGCAAGTCGTTGTAAATTATGACTAATCGACTGTTCTTTGTTATAGCACATCCAAATCATTCCTCGAATGACTAAACTGCTATATAGGATACAACTAACTATAAATGTGAATGACGGTAGACTTACTAATAAGTCGGGCAAGTAGTGCGCATAAAATAGCACCATCGGTATAGCAGCAACAATCACCATCAAGCCAACTTTCCACGATATTCGTTCCTTCATTTCGTATCCCTCCTACATATGTATAGATTCCACTAATAAAGTATGCGCTTTCTAAATAGCCTAGTTCTATGCGTTAACTTCTATTCATTACCCTAGATAGACCCTATACAGCATTCCAAACTTTCATATAAATGGAAATCCATCTCTATCCAGTATAACGCAAATTCGGCTAGCTGTGAAAGCAGGTGATCTATAGAATGAACTTTTCTCCTCTATTCATTTACGTTATCATATGGCTAAACGATACCTACATAAGAAAGGGTGAGCGATACATGAACTCAGCCATTACCGAGTATGTGCTTCGTACACGAACAAAGCTTCGTCAGGATACATTAGTTTCAGTGCTAGATGAGTTTGACGGTACAATTATGAAGTTGGATGAAGCAAAGCGAGCTGAGAAGTATCGCAAAATGGCGCAGAGCGCATTTTCTTTTTTCCGCGGAAGTGCGTATCTGTTCTATTTCGATGCTACCCGGCATTATTTTCCGTATCATACGCCGCAGGATCGACCGACATGGATTCAAGGGGATCTGCATTTTGAGAATTTTGGAGCGTTTCGTAATGAATCCGGCGATATTGTGTATGATGTGAATGATTTTGATGAAGGGTATGTCGGTTCGTATCTGTATGACGTGCTACGTATGTCCGTTAGTATCGCTCTTGTCGGTCGGCAGCTCGGTTATGATCGTGAGCAACAGCTTGCTGTGATTGAGCAGTATGCGCAGTCGTATTACAGGCAGATTCGCCGCTTTGCTTCGCGCAAAGAAGATCCGGGCAAGTTCCGTATGGATGAAGATCAGGCGAATGGATTAATACGTAAACTGCTACGCAAGCTGGAAAAACGTCGGCAAGGTCATTTTCTCGAAAAGGTCACTGCTGTGATGCAGACCGATCGCGTATTTCTGGAAAATAGTGAGCTGGTCGTGCCTTCTGAGCAAGAGCAGCAATTGCTAGAACATGCATGGACAGATTACCAGCAGTCTCTACTGTGCTGTAAGGACGATGTATCGCATTACAAGATTAAGGATATCGCAATCAAGCACGGCTCGGGTACCGCTTCAATTGGTCTTGATCGCTACTATGTACTGATCGAAGGCGGCGCCGAGCAACAAGGTGAAGATGATATCGTGCTGGAGGTCAAAGAGGTTCGCGCTCCGGTGCCGGCTTATTTCCTCCCTTACAGTGAATCGTTCTGGCAAAGCTTTGCTCATCAGGGCAAGCGTGTAACGACAACGCAACAGGCAATGCATCATAAAGCCGACCCTTATCTTGGGTTTGTCACACTGGATGGACGCGACTTCTATGTGCGCGAACGCTCTCCCTACAAAAAACGGCTGAAGCTAGAAACGATTCAAACGATCGGTGATATGCAAAAAATCGTAGCGAGCATGGGCAGCCTGACTGCCAAAATGCACGCACGCGCCGATGCCGATGTGAGTAGCGGGATTCTGGATTACCATAGTGAACGCGAAATCGCGCGGGCAATGGGCGACGATTCCGAGTCATTTGCCCAGCATATCTCAAACTGGGCGTATGCTTATACCGATCAGGTGGAGCGAGATTATGCACTGTTCTGTGAATGGACTGCACCGATCCGAGCAAAGTACGAAGCGGCGACGCCAGCATCTGCTTCGACTGAGGTGGAATAAATAGAAGCATGAAAACGAGAATTAGAACGCGAGTTAGCCCCATTTAGATAAGCTAGAAGTAAGTCAGACAAATAGATATACCTATAAAAGCTAGAGAAGCCGCCGCTGATTGATTCAGCGACGGCTTCTTTAATGGAATAGATTAGCTATGCGTATATCGAAATAAGGTTCCGTATGGAAAGAAGTATCTTTCTTTTGCACACGATGCGCAGGTCTAGAAATAGATGACACATACAAAGCAGATCAGCATCAAGCCTGTTTACCTTCTACTTCTCATCCTATTTCATCGTTACGCCTGCCTTGTACCTTACGAGTACACAATACGTCCCTCATCCGTAAAGGTATATTGCTCTGCCAGATATTCACGACTTTGCAGAGCTAATCGACGAACGCGTTCGAGATCGACGCCAACGAGTTGACCATCCCGTTTGACCGCGCGTCCGGCGACGAATACGGTATCGACATTAGACGGTTGAGCGAATTGGACGATTGCACCAATCGGATCAATCACAGGCAGCAGGTTCAGATCGGATGTGCGAATCATGATCAGATCGGCTTCATGGCCTGGCTTGAGTTGACCGATTCGATCATCCAGACGAAGAGCGCGAGCACCCGCGGTCGTTGCCATCTCCAGCGCCTGCGATGCCTGTACGTTTAGCTCACCTGGCATATTGCCTGAAGCGATAATCTCCTCGTTCACTCGTGCACGCTCTGCTTGTAGCGCAAACTTCATCTGCGCGAACATCTCCCCTGCAGTTGAAGTGACCACATCCACGCCAAGTGCTGGCATACCGCCTTGTTCCATAAAGAATCCAGTCGCTGGATAACCATGCCCCATCATCATCTCAACTTCTGGTGTCACCGATAACGATGCACCTGCATCTGCCAGCATTCGGTATTCATCGGACGACATTTTATTGCCATGCACCATGTTCAGATCAGGTCCGAGTAGCCCTGCTTCATACAGACGTGTGACCGAATGATCGGCTGCCCCCCAGTTCCCAAATCCGATATGCATGGAACAGACTGCATTCAGCTCACGAGCGATGCCGATTTCTTTGACCGTGGTATCCCAGTGGCTAAACTCCGGACCACGAATGGCGAGTCCCATCGTTAGAAGCTGGTTATCCGAAGCAAAATACTGCTTTTTCACGCGATATACATCGTCTGACAATACTAGGCGACTGTCTCGATTCCAATATTCCGTCTCTCCGGTTACGCCGAGCGCGAATACTGCACGCATCCCGGACTCCTGCAAACCGCGAATAAGTTCATCCGTATGTTCTGGCGAATACGGCATACTCCAATCAAGCAGTGTGGTTACCCCGGAGTTAAGTGCTTCCAAAGCGCCCAGTAGATTAGCAATATAGGCATCTTCCGGACGCAACCGACTGCCCAGACCGCCATAATATAAGTTCTGTAAGTATACAGGTAACGACCAGTTCGTACCTGCGGTGCGAACGAGTGACTCCCATACATGACGATGGGTGTCGATCAAACCCGGTAAAATAATCATTCCTGTTGCATCAATCGTCTCGTATTCATGCTCAGAAGCCTCTAGATTCGGACCGATATGCTCGATATGTGTGCCTTTTATAAGCACATCTGCTTGACGATAACTCCCTAGTGTATTGTCCATTGTCAGTACCGTACCATTTTTCAGAAGATAGCCTTTGGTTTGCATTAGATTTTCCTCCTTGGTTGGGGTGAATGGAATGTGTTTTAAATGGGTCATTGCTTCCTTCTGCTTGAGCAGGATCCACTTCGGGAAGGAATAAGGGGACGTCCTTGGGTGGAGCCCAGTAATCTACGGAATTGGAGTTAGTTGTAGATTCCTGGGCTCCAAAGGGCGTCCTTTCCCCTTATTTCCTTCCCTACGTTCTGCGCTGTCGCAAACGGAAATAGTACACATCTAAAACACAAAAGCAGTGTTAGTAGCAGTTGGAGTGCATCATTCATTTTTATGGTTGTTTGCTAGAGATGATTAATGAGATTGTAAGCACTAAGCTGATCTACTTTAATATTTTATTACATATATTGGGATAGGAACCATAAAAATGAACACGGTATGAGATTAAACGATTTTGCGATAAGTTAAACGTTAACATTTTAGAAAAAGCAGAATCATGGATTGCGAGAAATTAGAAATTGTGGTTCCACTAACAAGGAAATAGCCCCTCTCGCCTGGCAGATTAGCTAGACGAAAGGGGCTGGTAGGTTTTATGTGTATGAGTTGGATTTGGTGAGCAAGGCGGCTTGAGATTTCGTGTTATAGGATGCTTATTTATTATTTTACAGAGCCTCGGGTGACGCCGCTGATGATCCATTTTTGGGCGAACAGATAGATGATGATCATCGGTAACATCGCTAGCAGGTAGGAAGCGAATGCTAGATTGTAGTCGGTGTTGAATTGACCTTGGAAAATATACTGAACGAGTGGCAGGGTGTACATGTTCTGGTCGCTGATGATGATCAGTGGTAATAGAAAGTCATTGTAGGTAGACAGGCAGACGAGAATACCTACGGTTGCGTTGATCGGCGCCATCAATGGGAAGATGATACGCCAGAATGTACCCCATGTGCTGGCTCCATCGACGGTTGCAGCCTCCTCCAGCGCGACCGGAATGGAGCGGATATAGCCGACGTAGACGAATACGTTAAAAGCGAGCGCATATACGGTATGCAAAATAGTCAGCCCGACCAGATTGGTCATATGCAGGGATGCGGTCAGCTTAACAATTGGCAGCATGATGATCGGGAATGGGATGAACATCGCACTGACAAAGTAAAAATATAATCCTTTGAAAAACTTACTGCGCTGCATATTACGTCCAATCGCATAAGCGACCATGGAGTTCGTGAGTAAGGTGAGCACGACAGTTCCGGTCGTCACGAGTACACTGTTGCGGAAAGCCTGGAAGAAGTTCGTGACTTCAATCGCACTGGCAAAGTTATCGAACCGCCACTTGGTGGGTAAGCCGAATAAGGACTGCGCCATCTGCTGCGGGTCTTTGAGTGCAATAGTGAGTGCCATATAGAGTGGGAACAGAATAACGATCGTACCGATCGCGACGAGAATATTGATCGGCCAGTTGGTTTTACGTGTCTCTTGCATTACATGTCCATCTCCCTTCTCTGCAGGAAGCGAATCTGTACAATCGAGATCACAGCAATGACGATAAAGTAGATGACAGAGTTCGCAGATTGATACGCAAATTCGCCGCCTTCAAAGCCGCCGGTATAAATCAGAAAAGAGATCGACTGGGTAGCACGACCTGGCCCACCATTAGTGAGGGCAACGATCTGGTCGAAGACCATAAGTGCATTTTTCATCGCAAGTACCATATTAATGGTGAAAAATGGGGCGATCAGCGGGAACGTAATACTCCAAAATTCACGCCATTTACTCGCACCATCCAGACTGGATGCCTCATAGATATCGCCAGGGATAGTCTGTAGTCCTGCCAGATAAAGGATCGTATTCAGCGCAATCCCTTGCCATACGGCAACGATAACAACACCGATCCAGGCGAGATTTTCATTACCAAGAATGTTGGTGGATAGTGAATTGATACCTAGCGTCTGTCCCCAGACCGTGAAGACGTTGGAAAACAGATAATTGAATATGTAGCCGACAATCAGGACACTCAGAATATTCGGCAGAAAATAAACACCTCGGAAGAAGTTACGCAGCCGAATACTCGCATTGAGTCCGAGTGCGATCAACAGGCTGAAGATGTTAACGAAAATGGTTACCACGACAGCAAACTTAATCGTGAACCAGTACGCATCTCCGACCACATTATCGGTGAACAGACTCACATAGTTACGTAGCCCAATAAAATCATACGTTTCACCGAAGCCATTGTAGTTCGTGAAGGAGTAATAGACGCCCTGGATCGCAGGTAGCGTTAGAAATAAGAAAAACAGCAATACAGCTGGAATGGTCATCCAGTAGTAGGTAGACATGCGTTTGGACATGGATGAGGCTCCTTTCTTACTTGGGTTGGTTTGCAAACCTGCTGTTGCTGCGGAGGGGCATCATTCACTTCGGAAAGGAATAAGGGAACGTCCTCAGGTGGAGCCGCGGGAATCTTTTGAGTTGGGAGAGAATGAAGATTCCCGCCCCTCCAAAATCGTCCTTTTCCCTTATTTCCTTTCCTTCGCTCCGCGATGCTTGCAGCAGAAGTAGGTTGTGCATTCCTTGGTGGGGCGTTTGCCTTTTAAAGGCGGGTGATGGTGTGAGTGTGACGGATTTTTTGTTGATTTCAGTTGTTCAGTGACTTGATATTTAATACTTGGTGGATTGTTGGTGACAGCTTGGTAGTAAGATTAGGAATAGAACTTCAATTCGTACATTGGAATTCGGTGTTTATTTAGTATCTCCATATTTAGATGGAGTGTATTTAACTAGATCGGCGGGCGGCTACTTTGTCCCATTCTTTGTCCAGAGTGCTTAGGAAGCCATTGATGTCTTTGTTTTGTAAGAAGGCTTGGACGGTTGGGTTGAGTTGGACGGCGCTTGGGATGTAATGGTCGACAAAGTCGACGATTTTGCCTTGTTCGAAGTACGGCAGTAGTCCGGCTACGCTGTCGTCTTTTTGTTGGACGCCATCGACGGCAGAGAATAGGTTTTGCTGGTCGATGTATTGTTGGCTATTTTCTGGCTCCAGCAGGAAGGATAGGAATTGCTTGGCTTCCTCCGGGTGTTCGGTTTGGCTAGAAATGGCGAACAGGGTGTCGATACCGGCAGTTAGCTTCGTTTGGGAAGCATCGTTGCTGGCTGGTAATGGGAAGAAGCCTATTTTGATATCCGGGTTCACTTTGCGGATTTCGGAGATGGCCCAGATCCCTTGAATGTACATGGCCGCTTCACCGTTACCGAATGCGCGGTTACCATCGGAATAGCTTTTACCGAAGTTATCGCCATGTCCGTAGTTCAGCAGCTCTAGCTGCTTTTTGGCAACTTCCTGATAGGCAGAGAGGAAGGTCGTTTTGTTTTCACGGCGTTCCTTGTAAAAGTCGATACCGACGAGTGATCCGCCCATATCATTGAACGGGAGATTCGTTTGCCAGTCGTCCTTGTACGTGAAGTAAAACGGAATGGTGCCGCCCTCTTTTGCCTTCTTGGCGGTCGCAATCAGCTCATCCCATGTCTTCGGCACGGACAAACCGAGCTTTTCAAAAATAGCTTTATTGTACATGATACCGCTTGCATTTAAAGCGAACGGAACGCCGGTCACTTCCTGCAGTCCGGTTACGTCACTCAGCATCTGTACATACTGCGGGTTGACCTTTTTTAGAAGCGGATCACCTGTTAGATTCATGAAGATCCCGCTCTGTGCCAGTAAGGAATATGTATCGGTAGCGCCCATTGCGACGATGTCTGGCACAGCGTCTTTGACGACTCTGGTCTTGAGTACAGTCTCGGCATCCGGTGGGTTTACCTGACTAACGCGAATATTCGGATGCTCCTGATTGAACTTGGCGATCAATTCGTCGAAGCTCCCTTTTGCTTCCGGTTTATTTTGGAAAAATTCGATCTGTACGACATTGCTACCTGCCTGATTACCGCTTCCGCATGCCGTTAAAGTGAGTACAAGCAGTACGGCTGCAAGACATGCACTTCCCCATTTTCTCATGCTATCATCCCTTTCAAAATTAATACGCTGAACCGTAGCCATGTACAAGATTCGGCTGTTCCATATGGTCTGTGAGCAAGCCGAATGGTCTACGTCTGCTTCTTGCTGCCCGTCCGTTATGTGCCAGACAACGGATATGATCGTGATTGGGTATTAGGATACCCTTATCGTGAAGCGCTTACAATAAGCATGAAGTCGGAAAAAGATAGATGAAAAGGAGGATTTTGTCTTTTCCATTTATCCGAATCACTTCTCTTTTCCCATACAACCATTACCCTCTACTCTGCTGACTAAACTGCTTTACAGGCTGTATTTTTAATCGGTTTTATCAATTAGTACTTATCGGCAGGGTGTTCGTTTTTTTACTATACCGTATGATTTTATTCGCTTATTTATCCTTTTCATTTAAGAGATTTTTTGTACGGAGGGATATGGTAAGATGAACAGAAGAACGATGAATTAAAAGGAGGAAGATTCGATGCTGCAACCGATTCATCCGCTGGTATATGCGGGGCTTGGCGCGGGGTTGTTTTTGTATCTGGTGGGACTGTTACTGGCTTACTTTATGTCAAAGCCGTATATTTTGCGATTTCTCCCCGGCTTACTTGGACTGATTGCCAGTCTGGTGCTGCTCTATATACAGGTATACACGACGCAAGGATTAGGACAGGGCATCCCTGCTTTCTCACTCGCCTTGATCGGTATGTGTCTGATCGGGCTGGTGCTGCTGATGTTTCAGTTATTTTATCAGCTGTCTCGCGCACGTAAGGTTTCCTAGCTGTACTTTCTGGACTTATATATTGAACGGAGCGAAGCGTTAGAAGAACACTAACACTTGGAGGTATGGATTTTGTGCTATGCAAAAATCCTTTTTTCATTCCAGCTCGTGTTAGAAGAACACTAACACTTGGGAGGTGTACATGTGGGGTTATTGGGTATTGGTGGTAGCGTAGCGGTTGTCTTGTTGCTGGTCAGTATTGTGTTGACGCGGCGTAATCGAGATTCGCGTTATATTCAATTTATACCGGGGCTACTGGGTGTTTTGCTAGGAGCTGTACTCATGCTGTATAGCTTGTTCCAACCTGGATGGGCAGGCTTAGGTTATCTAATTGTAGCGGTTGTATCTATTATTGGTGCACTAGCGGTACTATTCATCATGCTAATGATCGGCAAACGTATCGCTGGACAACGCTAGCCATACTTCAGTACAACAATAAAGCCAGTCTTTGCCTGCGACCTAGCAGGTGAGGACTGGCTTTATTTATGAAAAATCATGAATGTTGGTTATCAATTGAGCCCTTTTACAAATTAGATACAGAAGGCGGCGTCTCCATGTAAAAAGTCATCTGGTTCTTACCTGCTCGCTTCGACTGGTACAACGCCTGATCCGCCATGCGCATAATCTCGATTGGATTTCCGCTATTGTCTGGATACATGGCTGCTCCGATACTACAGCCGATCACGACCTTCTCATACTCCAAAAGGAACGGACGATTCAGGTTGTTGATAATATTCTGTCCGTATCGACTCGCCTTTTCCGGAAGCTCGCCTGCAGTTGTACGTAGTACAACCAGGAATTCATCCCCACCTAGCCGCACGGTAATATCGCCTTCGCACGCCATTTCATTCAGACGCTGAGCAACTTTTTGCAGTAGATGATCACCTGCCTGATGACCGAGCGTATCATTAACCTTTTTAAATCCATCCAGGTCAATATACAGGAAGCAGAGCTGCTCATTCTGCTCATCTATCGACACGATGGTCTGCTCCAAATAGCTCTCTAGCGCTGTTCGATTCGGCAGTCCGGTCAAATGATCATAGTGGGCGATCGTGTGCATCTGCCCGAGCTCAGCATCCTTTTGTACAAGTGAGCGTACCATTCGGTTGAGTGAGCGTGACAGTATCGAAATTTCCTGAAATCCGCCATTTTCCGGTAAGGTTAGACTTTCTCCGGCAGCTAGACGGTCTGCACGCCGGGTCAATCGTAGAATCGGACGTGCAATCCGCACAGCGACGATCCAGCCGATCAGGGCGAATAGCACAGCTGCACAAATGGCCGCGATCACACTAAAGTGATTCAGCTCGTCGACAGACGCGAGTGCAGTCGATTCAGGCTGACGTACAAGCACCGTCCAGCCGAGCCCCTTGTAATCCATATATCCTTTACCGTACGCATAACCGGTCAAATACATTTTCCCATCTGGCCATTGCTCTAACTCCCAGCCAGATCTTCCTGCCTGCGCTTCAGCCACACTTTTTAACTGTAGGGGCTGACCGACCATAGTGTTAGGCCCTAATAGAATCGTCTGATCCTTGCGACTGACGATGAATAGATCCACATTATTATCTTCACGGCGCAAAGATGATAGCATCGAACGCTTCACCTCGCGCGCCCATTCCCAGCTCATATGAGCGGCAAGTACACCGATTGTTTGGCCTGAACGATTCGTTACCGGCAGACTGATATCAACGAATTGCAATGGCTCGCCTGTCGGATTCGGTAATAACTTAGCAAGCAAAACAGCATCATGTACGTCACCGATAAACTTTTGCTTGATGCCTTCCTTAAACACTGGACGCTGTGACAGATCCTGACCCAGTAAAATATTATCTGTCGATGCCATCACCTTACCCTTGGTGTCCATATAACCGATCCAGGAGAAGGAAGGAAAGCTTGTCTGTAGCTGATCTAGAATCTCATGCATGTCCTCTGTATCAATCGAATCTAGGAGCAGGGGCAAGCGTGCTAGCATATCCATCTCTCCAGAACGTGTCCACATAAAGCTATCCAGCTTATCTGCGGTGTCATAGGCAGTACTAGATAACGACTGTCCGATTTCCTCTGTGACACTATTCGCTGCATATCGGTTCAACACCCAACCGAGTACAATCGACAGTACCAGAGAAAGTAAAATAAAGATAAATACCAATCCAGTGCGAAGCTTAAATCTCATACCATTTCCCCCATATCGTTGTTCTTTCTTCTGCCTGTATGCATTTATGTATATTGCCTTGTTAGGTGCAGAATATGAATCTTGCCTGGTATCTTGCTGTTATTAACTGTATCGGTTAAAGTTGTAGTTTTTTGAAGCTATATTTGTAAAATTTTGTTGTAAAATGGTGCTATATGTCGAATGTATCATGTTGGAACAAGCTTTTCAATAGAATAGATTCCTATCCAATCACGCAAAACATCCGATTCCCATTAGACGTAATGGAAATCGGATGTTCATGTTGTTTATTCGGATTTTTATTTATTCTGCAATTTCACTTTTATTACGTCTCCAGCTTGTCCGCCGAATACGATCTTGCCGCCTTCTGGCAGTACAGCAGACTTGGAGCCTGTAGCAACCGACAGATTGACCGGTGTACCCTGTTTATCATAGACAACAAAGCCCGCTTGTTCAGGAAGCTCAGCTACAAGCTTCTTGCCTACTGCGCTCTTCGGAATCTTAAACCAGCGCACATTGCCAGATTGAGGAATGGTCACCATAGATGCTGGTGCGGCTGATATCGGTACGATGGCATCCTCACTCACATACGTACGACCATCCGCTTGCAAATACTCGATTCCAGCCTGGCGGGAAAAGTCTAGATCGAACACGTCGCGACCATTCATAACCGGAATCTCGGCAATATTTACGGCATGATCACCATCGACGATCTCTGTACCATTAGCATATCCGCCCGATGCGTCCAGCTTAATCGTCTTCGTTAGGATCGAAGGAGAGATGTAGAAGAAGGAATTGATCTTCTCATCCAGCGCATAATAAGACTTGCCATTACGCTCTTTCCAGATCGCCGCGACTGAAGGATCTACCGAATGGGAGTCTAGCTTTTGCATTTCATAAAATGCCATCCGTGAGTTACCGATGCCTGGCAATTCAATATCGCTACGCACACGCAGATACGTATGTCCATTCGTTTGCTCATCAAAAGCAAGAATCGTGCGACCGTCCGCGCTTGTAAATTCTCCTTTACCGGTATATACATACGCTTGAGCTGGAATCAGATCGCTCATCATCGCTGGCATGTCGATCTTGCCATTCTGGATCTTCAATTCCCGTGTCTCCCCTACCATACCGTACAAGCCTGCATACTTACTCATATCTTCTGGCATCTGCTGCTTCACTGGCTTCTCGAATGTGGGTTCAGGCAGTACCGCAGGGATCGTGCCCTCCTGCTTCAAGTATTGCAGTAAAATATTCGTTGCCGCCGTTGTGTTAAATACCGATGAACCGCCCGCAGTGACAACAGCAATCGAGATATCATGATCGGGCAAGCTAACCAATGCGGAGTGATACATAATCGTATCGCCGCCCTTCGTTGCTGCGCGAATACCATAATCGCCAAACGGCTCCAGATCCACGGAATCCCAGCCCAGTCCATAGCCAAATGCATTTTTCGTCTCCGGCACCCATACTCCGTTACGATACTCTGGCTGTAGCATCGCTGCGGCAGATTCCTTGGATAACAGCTCTGGATGCTTCCCGATCAATACTTCCGAAAATAAGGTCATCTCTTCTGCGGTCGAATAAACGCCACCTGTACCTAAAATATTCGCATTTTCCGGTGGTAGGGCACTCTTTATTCCCGGTAGACGAACGGGTTCAAGCGTACCGCGATCAAATGTATCGAGCGGTGTTTTGGTTGCTTGGAGACCAAGCGGTTCGCTCACACGCTGCTCTAGAAATTCGCTATAGCTCATGCCGCTTACTCTTTCAACTAACAGTTCAAGCAATTGGAATCCATCATTCGCGTATACGGAGTACTCGCCTGGATCAGACTTGAGACGCTCCTTGCTCAGATTGCTCAGGAGTTGATCGTAATTTTGCGTATCGTTATCGTTCATTAGAATCGAGTTCTTATAATGAGAGCCAAACAAACCAGATGAGTGGTTCATCAGCATGCGTACCGTGATTTTTTTATAGCGTTCATCTGCCATTTTGAAGTCAGGAATGTACGCCGTTAGCGGCTGGTCGATATCCACCTTGCCATCGTCTACCAGCATCATCGTGGCAGCGGTCACGTACATTTTGCTCACTGATCCGATACCAAACATGCTGCCTGCGTCTATCTTTTGCTTCGCGCCGTTATCATCCAGCGTCGTTCCACCGGAAATGACCACTTTGCCCTGATCTCGAATCGCATATTGTACGCCCGTTACTCCGTAGTTCGCCATCATCGCTTCGATCATTTCCTGTGCCTTGGCTTGTACAGTGTCCGTCTGCTTGGTGCTGGCTGATGCCGCTAGCACATTAGAGGGGGATGGACTGTTCGTCGCTGCCGCGCTATGGCTTTCGACAATCGGTAAGGTGAGCATGAGAGCGACAAGTGTCGCTGTGGTTGTCTTTTTCCAAGCTTGTATTGGTTGTGTCATTGATTCTTCATCCTTTCGATATGGGGATTGATAACCGCCGTGTTAGAAGAGCGTTAATGCTTGCGTAACTCGATGAATCGAGCATAACGCAAGGAGTGCATCGAAATGCTAAAATGTCCTGAAACGCAAAAAAAGACCCCTGAATGACGTGGGGTCTAGCGCTAGAAGATCACTAGCGCTGGAAGGTATGGATTTTGTGCTGCGCAAAAATCCTTTTTTCATTTTAGCTCGCGTTAGAAGATCACTAACACTGGAAGGTATGGATTTTGTGCTGCGCAAAAATCCTTTTTTCATTTTAGCTCGCGTTAGAAGATCGCTAACGCTGGAAAGGAAGCATAACCATATTATCGAAGGTGGTGGATTCGGTGGTGATCGTCATGTGTCCTCCGTACTTCTCGCAAATGCGCTGAATATTAGTCAGTCCAAATCCGTGATCATCAGGACGGGATTTGCGCGTTTGTAAGTCGGTCACTTCACGCTCGGTGCGATTGCGCACACGTAAGAATAGCGCTGCTTCGGTGGAGCGAATCTCGATCCGAATCCGTCGGTCTTCGGCTTGTCGGACGTTTTTCGATGCTTCTACGGCGTTGTCCAGCATATTGCCGAGCACAACAGACAGATCGTAACGTTCGATGGGTAGCTCCGGCTCGCGCAGTCGTAATTCGGTGTCGATCCGAATCCCGTTGGCACGTCCCACATTTAGCGCATTGGTGAGCAGTGCATCAATCACCAGATTACCTGTGTTCACCCGCAGGTAGGCATGGTCGATATGATCCAGTGTGGTGCGAATATGCTCGATCGCTTCTTCACTTCGTCCACGCTCGATATATTCAGCGACGACGAGCATATGCTTATTCGTATCGTGGATGATGCGCTTGATCTCCTTGAAGCTGTGTACAGTCTTCTCGTAGTTGGCATCCTGGTAGTCCATCTGGCTTTGCAGACGATCGTTTTGCAGGGTCAATTGAAAACGGGCAATGACGGTATCGAGCATATACACCACGAGCACATTAAGCACGATGAATCCGAATACCGAGATAAAGTAATGTACGTTTTTCTCGCTATAGATCGTTAAGACGTTTACCAGATAAATGCTAATGACCGGCACGCTTAAGAATAACAGCGAATATCTGGCTTCCAGTGGAAAACGGCGACGCTTCACCACCAGCCGAATCACTTGAATTACCGCGAACATAATCATAAAGTCGATTAATAGAATGACTGTGAACAACATACGTACAGATACATCCCCACTATCCACTGCATTCGATGTTAGAGACGGAATAAATAGATAGATCAAGATCAGGTTAATGAGTGTGAGCAATACGGCATATAGAATCGCAAACATGAGTTTAAGCTTCTGCGATACGTCATATCCTTGCGCAAACAAAAAGATAACCCCAACAGCCAATAAGGAAGAAAACACATCCGGCAGATCCAGTGTCAAATAACCGAATGTCAACGGCAAAAAGGCAATAATCCAATACTTTTTGCTTGGTTTACTTTGTTCCCTACCGAACACCGAATTGAAAAAGAAATGAACCTGGATCGCCATCACCAGCGCGGTTCCCATATTCAGCAACAAAAATAGTATCGTCTTATCCATCATTCGGCACGGAGCACCATGAAGCGGGTGCAGGCGTCCTTGACTTCTTTGAGCTTGGAGCGTCCAATCGGTAATTCCATACCGTTCGACATGACCACACGGCTGCCGGCAAATTTGTACACATGCGATAGGTTAACTAGCACTGAACGGTGAATTTGTAGAAAGCGTCCTTCCTTAAGCCCTTCGGCATAACTGGAAATGAGTCCGCGTCCATCATGCACACCACGCGTGGTGGTGATTTTCAGCTTGTTTTTCACAGTTAGACTTTTCGCTACTTCGATCGCAATAATATCGTCATGATGTAGCACCAGTTCGCCCTCGGCTGATTTAACGATCAGAATCTCCTGTTCTTTCTCCTCAAAATACCGACAGAGCTTGAGCATCTTCTCTGCGAATACGTCCGGATCGACCGGCTTGAGCAAATATTGAAAGGTCATCACATCGAAGCTTTCCAGCATATATTCCGCATAGCTCGTCAAAAAGATGATCTGCTCGCTCAGCCGCTTCAACTCGCGTAACTTGCGAGCGGTCTCAATGCCCGTTAATCCACTCATTTCAATATCCAGTACCCAAATATGAAAAGGCTCACCGCCATTATGGTAATGGGACAATAATGCTTCCCCAGACGCAAACTCGTCTGCTTCAAAATCAATACCGGATTTCACCGACAGATCGAGCAACATCCGACGAACCTCTTGCCGACGCGGCTGCTCATCGTCGCAAATAGCGATACGATACATGATTAGTAGTCCCTCCGTGATTTTCTTTCTATTATATACCCTCTATCTGGATCATGTATGGCGGTGATGATGACGATGAAGACATTTCTAATTTCGACTAGCGCTACCACGCTACTAGCCAAGATGGAACTTACGAGCTCTATCATGCTCCTGTCAGCTTAAGTCCTGTAGCAAAGAACTCGCTGTTCCCACCACTTCGATCACGTACCAGTTCACTGCAATGAGAAACTCCGCTTGCTCATTAGATAGAAAATACTCCATTCCATACGCGTGCTCCATCAATCTACCAACAGATCGGATATCTTCAATCCGAATGACCGTATGACGTTCCAGTCCTTGCTGATCGAAAAATAGATACCCCGGCTCCCGCTCAAATAATACCGAATATGTATACTCATGTGGTTCTAAAGGGATGGTGATCGCTTGCTCACCAATCGACAGGTGATTGGTGGTCTGATGCGGATGATGGGCATCGAGTACTTTTTGAATATAGGGATCGGATTCGTGTCGGTCTAATACCGTGATCGCGATGCCTAGACTGTGACTGACCTGGAGTAGTTCCTGGATGTGGGGTGTCCTATTCATCTGAATCTCTCCTTGGATTGGGATGCCTGATAAATTAATGTGACAAGGAATGTAGGGGTGTTCTTCCTCCTTCATTCCTTACCACAGCGAAGTGCAAGTTACATCATCTTAGTGTACATATATCCATTGGTTTACGTGCAGACATTTGTTTCAAGCTACGTATTCATTGGTTTATCCGTTCTGGTCTTCACTTGAATAGTATTCATAGGCCACCCTGTAACAGCGTATTGATTATCTATATGCGAACAATCCGTAGAACACCGTCTCCTACTTAATCGCGGTCAACACATCCAGCAGCATCTGCTTGAACAGGGGACGGTCGATATTTTCACATACCCGTACATTCGGTTGTTGACCAAGGCGTCCATTGATATCGACGACACTGTAGCCGCGCGTCCATTCGCCCTTCGTTTCCACATCGACAAAGTATTCATGCGATTCGGTCATAACCGCTTCGTTAGCGGCAACCGCCATGAGCAGGGTGTCCGGGTGTGTGGTGCCGTTTAGTCGGTGGACTTGTTTGTTGAACTGCATTACGACGCGGTTCACGTCGATGAAAAATTGACTACCAGACGTGCCCAGAGCTGCGATTTCAGCATGATCGTTATCATCCATTAGAGAGTGGCGAGTACACATTTCCCAGCCGACCATTGTTGTTGGAATACCGGAGCGTAGCACGATATGAGCCGCTTCAGGATCAACGTAGAAATTGTATTCTGCGGCTGGTGTGATATTGCCGAGCGCATTATTCGTACCGCCCATCACGTACAGATGTGGAATTTTCGGTACGATGGTTGGGTCTTTTTGAATCGCCATCGCAATATTAGTTAGGGGTGCAATAGCCAGCAGGTGGATCTCGCCGGGATTAGCATGAACCGTTTCAATGAGGAAATCGACCGCATGTCCGTCTGCCGGACGCTGGATCGCTTTTGGGAAATTCGAGCCACCCATGCCGTCGCTGCCATGTACATCCTCTACTGTACGGTGAGATTCCGCATTCCATGTGGTCATCAGCGGACGCTCGCAGCCTTTATAGACTGGAATTTGACCATCGGCGCCGCCTTTTCCAGCGACCTGAATCGTGTATAGTGCATTCTCTACTTCCTGGTCGAATTGCACATTACCACCTGTCATCATAATGCCCTGTACGTCAAAATGATGCAGTGCAGTTAAGATGGCGATCGTATCATCACCAGCCGTATCGGTATCAATAATTGCTTTGCGTAGGGTAGTCATATCTCGTTCTCTCCTATTCTGATATCTATTCTAGTATCGGTACATTGCTGTGTACGTATGGTTGGGATGGGCAAAGGTGGATAATCATGTTCAACATGTACTGTAAAAAACCGCATTCTGATCTATAGAAGCCGCTCTGTATCTTTGCCATTTATGGATCATATAGATCAGGATCGTATTAACCTCGCAGTGCTCGTCCAGTCCGAAGTGCATGTGCCCAGTCGTGTCTTCCATGGTCAGATGCTTGCTGTGCTGCATGCTCCCAATCGTACACAATCGCGCGATGGGTTACATTCCAGTGTCCATTCGTATAGTCCAATACAGCATAACGAGCATGTGGAGCACGCGATTCCATCACATGATCGCAAGGAAGATCGTCGTGGTAGGCAGGTAAACCGACACTTCCCGGATTGATCACCATGCGTCCATCTGGAAGATATTTCAGATTGGGCACATGCGTATGCGCGCATAGAATGATCGGCTGTTCGATTCCATGTAATAATACGTTTAATTCATCATCCGAGCGCCACTGTACACCGCTAGATTCAATTTTTTCCAGCAACGGTACATCGTCTACAGTAGGTTGAGCATGGAACATGTACAGGTCTTCTGTCGCTCGTACAAGTGGCAATGCTAATAGCCACTCGATCTGTTCCAGACTCAGTTGCTCGACCACATAATCAAAGGTGGCGTTAGGCGGATTCATTGGCTCCATGCGTTTATGCAAAAACCCTGATTGCCCCTCCATACCTGTGACTCCATTTTCCAGCTCCCGATCCTGATTACCACGAACCGAAGGTATCGCTCTAGCGATCAGTCGCTCTGCTGTTTCTGCTGGTTGCAATGGTCCATAGACGCTGTCGCCCAGATTATAAATGTCCGTAATCCCCAGCTGATCTATATCGTGCAACACGGCATCCAGCGCAGCAATATTGCCATGAATATCCGCAATGATGGCGATCTTCTGACCTTCTTTTGCCATGAGATGCTCCTCCGTTCTACTGATGAACGCCTAACGCGAAATGAAATAAAAAAGACTTTTGGCAAAGTACAACAACCACACGACGCTATACTTCTAATCTTGTGACCTACATGTCATTCTTCATTTGTGAGCGAAACCTTACGATTGTAGCCAGTCCGAATAGAACTTCTGGTAGCCCTCTTTCATAATGCGGCTAGCAAATGTAGCAAAAGCATAATCCCGATTATCCTGTGAATAGCGGCGCGGCGACGATACAGCCATATTGACCAGCTCGAACCAATTCTGTTCGTTCCCGGCAAAAGAATGTGCAGAGCTGATATGGTCATAGCAGGGATGCTCCGGCTTCACGACAATCTTGCCCATCGCCAACGCTTCGGTCAGCGGCATCGCAAAGGTATCGAACTTCGAGCTACTCCAATAGACTTTCGAGCTGTTCATTAGCTGGAATACTTCGTCTTGCGACAGCGCGAATTGCAGCTTCACATTGGAGGGGATATCGTATTTCTTCATACTTTCACGATAGCGCTCGCCGCCAAACACCATACACACTTCCTTGTCTGGATTACGACGCGCATATTCCACGACCAGATCGGGACGGCGATTCTCTTCATCTCGTCCAATCCACAGCACCCGATTATCAACGACCAGATCGGGGTTAAAATGACGCTCCGCTAACTGCTCACTGAATCCGATAGGGATCACATCCACATCGGTAATGCCAAACTGTGCAGCCATTTGCCGCTTCAAAAATGGCGTCTGGACGACAGCTTTGTTCACGATTGTATAAAAAGGCTTCATCATCTCGTAGCCCGTCAGCGCTGGATCAGGGAAGCTATGGGGAAACAGTACACTTTTCGGTAAAAACATATTTAAAAACGTAAAGCCAGACACCGTATAGAGCACATGCTCAATCCCATGCTGATGAATCTGATCCAGTACAATATCATAGTTGACCAGATCGCCTTTCTCATGCTCATATCCTGGCAACCAGTCATACCCGCTCACATGCCGCTCCGGAGAAATAAACACAACCTCCACCCCAAGCTCCGCACTCAGCGCCTTCAGTCGCTCTGCAAACACTCGCGGCCCCTGATTCTCAGCAAACTGGATCTTTCGCATTACAAGTCCGATTTTTGTCACGATGTATTTCTTCCTCCCGTCTTGCTGCAATATTCATTACAACTATAGCGAGTTTGTCGACAGATGCCAACTATGCCCCAATCGTTACGTACACAAAAAGCCCTGAGAATGAATGTGAAATCATCCTTCAGGGCTTGAATTAGAAAGCGTCTATGGACTGCCTGTGTAGAATACAGATTGTGATAAAAATTCATTATAGATACACAGCTTGATCTTGAGCATAATACTTAGATCGAAGGTAACCAGCTCGAAGGCTCCTGCAGCAACTTATAATACAAATTCGTCGTATGCAGCTCTCCTGTATCCGAAAGCGCGAAATACGGAATCCGACCTGCCTGGATATACCCAAGCGAGCGGTACAGCACATTGGACGGATCACCATCACGCGTGTCCAGTACAAGCAAGATGCGATTCGCCTGATGTGCATATTGTTCGGCTTCTTCCATCAGCAGACGAGCAATGCCGCGGCGACGGAAATTGGGATGTACCATCAGCTTGGCAATTTCGGCACGATGTATGCCGTTTGGTTTGCTGCATAATTGTACCTGTACGGTACCCGCCAGTTGTCCATCGACTTCGGCGATCAGTACAATCACATCCGGTCCAGGCACGCTTCGCCAGTACTGTTCCGCAACCTCCGGTGATAATGGCGGAATGAATCCGATAGAGGCGCCATCCTGTACAACCTCAATAAGCATATCGACGAATGCGGGAAAATGAACATCCCATTGTTCTAGCCTTTGAATATGAACTCCTGTTAGCATGACGCTTCCCCCTGTCATTAATGAACGTATATTTTGCTGCTCCAGTGTTAGAAGATCGCTAACACTAGAGCAGTACGGATATTTTGTTGCACAAAAATCCCTTTTTCATTTCACATCGTGTTAGAAGATCGCTAACACTAGAGATGAGTATATAGATAGTCCCTCATCTGATCGTGATTGTAACCATGTGAAGCGCTCTACACTGCACTATATACGTCAGTATAGAGCCCTCTCTACTTGTGAAAAAGGGTAAACGGCTATCGCGGAATTTCCACTTTTATCGGTATTTATATGAATCCATTTAAATTGCAGTGCTAGCTTCTGGCGGCATGTATCTACCGTTGATCTTCTGAATCGTTCCCTTCCTCAGAACCAGTTACGTATAGTCTGCCAAAATCAACCCATCCACGCTCGTTGGGATGTATCCCACGCAATGAACGATGTGAGACGATACCTGCAATTCGTTCGGTTAGAAAAACAGAGCTGAATGTGTCATGCAGTAAGCTATTTACCACATTCAGCCATTCATGTGCTGGAACAGAAACATCGGCTAACTCACCCGCGGGCTCTACTGTCCAGCTCGTAAGCAGCATCCGATCTGTGAGTGGCTGCAAGTCTGCGATTAACGACTCGGGTAGCATCCGGCGAATCACACTCTGGCTGGACTGCATATACTCAAGCTGACGATGCAAGCCACCGCCTAACACAGCCTCGAATAGCAACATGTCTGCACTTGCCAGTAATTCATCGCTGATCAGCTCTGCCCAGGTCACGATATGTATTGCAAGTGTAATACCGATATCCGCATATGCATCACGCAGCCAGTATGCCGTCTGTGCATGACGCTGAAAGGTATAGAGCTGTAGCTCCCTACCATCGTAACGGGAAGAATAAAGTTGTTCCTTGGCATACTGGGGAAGATAGTCACGGTCGGTGGAAAAAGCGGCATGATCAGCGTAAGGATCGTCTGAGCTAGATTCGCTTCCATATGGCATGGGCGCTGTAAGCACGAATCCATGAGCGGGAACAGTATAGGTATCTCCCAGCGCATCACTCATCGCTACACGATCTATGCCATAATAGAGCGCTTGCCGCAATGCTTCATCCTCTGACAGCATGCCATGCTTACGATTCAACATAAGCATGGAGACACCTGTCGTTATATTTTGACGTGGCAGATGGGCAAAGGTAGACGTATCAAACTCACCCGTTAATACGGTCAGTACCCCTTTTCCTCCACCTAACGCCGCTGGGACTTCCTGCTGGGGTACGATGATGATTTCGATACGGTCGATAATTGCGCCCTGACCATAATAGGCATCAAATCGCTCCAGCACACATCGTCCTGTTGTGCGTTCGCTCAGTCGATATGATCCTGTACCGATAGGTAATGACTGCTCCTGACATACGCCGTCCGGTATAATCGACGCTCCACTATGCGCGAGCAGAATCGGCAGCCAGAGGTTAGGCTTGGTCAGCGTGATCACCACCGTGTAGGGATGTTCCGACGCGATCTCATCTACATGTGACAGTAGCCAGCTATGCGTGTGGTTCCCCTTTTGCAGGCGACGTAAGCTCGCCACAACATCGTCTGCGGTTAATAGACGTTCATTATGGAATCGCACATGCTTATACAGGTAAAAGCTCCAACATTTCCCGTCTGGTGAGCATTTCCAGTGATGTGCAATGCCAGGTAGTAGCTTCCGCTCCTCAGCACGATATTCCACCAGCCGACTGTATAGCTGGTAGATCAATTGTGTATCAAAAGCAAACTCTGCCTCTGCCGGATCAAGGCACACAACCGGACGATAAATCGGTAGCCGAAGCGTGTCAGTAAACACAGCATCGGTCTGTTCTCCGCGTGTATAGCCAAAATACTGCCCCAACCAGCTTATAAAAATCGGTTCGACCTGTTCTGGCAAGCCAGGCTGACGTACCCAAGCTAAAGCATCGGCAACATCACCTTGCTGCACACGCTCCCTGGCTTCCTCTACTGCAATCTGAACCAGCGACTGACAAAAGGTCAATACTGACGTATGCCCCCGTCCTCGTCCGGAAACAAACTGAATCCAGTCTGCTTTTACGAGGCGCGCTATAATGAATCGTGCATTGCGTGGAGTACAGCATAGGACTTCAGCTATCTCTGCCATCGTCACGTGAAAAGGATCTTCTTCACTGCGTTCATGCCAGCTTACCCGTAAACGCACATATTCCTCAGCCAGCCGCATAGCGTTCTTCCTTTCTGGATCGACTTGTATGATGTACCTTTTTTCTATGCATTCCTATATCGTGATCTATGAAGCGTGATACCATGCAACCAGACATTGTACTACATGCTGCTCTGTTTCATATTGCTGCGCTAGTAGTAACGCATGAGGCCAGATCGGCGGCTCCTGTAGCAGATCGTTTCGGATCAGTAATAGCATCCAGATTGAATAGATAATCGCGTAGAAGAGATAATCCTTTTCAAACTGGGCAAACTCGGTATAGTCAGCTGTAATGCTCCGTATATACTTTATTTCCGTAGCTTCAGCCTTACTACTGCTCTGGCGTGCCAACCAATACCGCTCTAGCAAACGATGCCGAAGCTCTGAACTCATCGCACGCGGAAATAGCGGATGCGACAAATCTAGCAAATGATACAAATCCCAAAATAGCGATCCCGCGTGGCTATGCTCCCAATCCAGCACGATCAGCTTGCCCTGCGGATTCATTCCATAGTTACCTGCGTGCAAATCACCATGGAGTAATACGGGGGATTGTGCCGTTATACGCGGTACATCTGAGCCAATAGCCGTTCGCAGTGTAGATACTAGCCGCGGCATAGACGCTATCGGTACAAGCGGTGCATGGGAATCATTTGCAGCTATATCTACCTGATGTGTATTCGCATTTACCAGTCTAGTGGATGGATCAGGTGACATGATGTCTATGACCATTTCCTCTACGCTATCCCAGCGAGATAAGAGCGATGAAGCAGCAACGTCCAGTGGCGGTTTTTGTCCACTCTGCGGTAACCCTTCTACTTGCTGCCGATCTATTCCATGCCAGACTGCCATCTGGTCGATCACTTGCTCCAATACCTCTGGTTGATGACGATGATCCAGCGTTCCAATATCCTCTACAATGATCCAGCATGCCGGGTGTACGATCGGCTCTGGATGATGGTGCTGGATATCATTTGCACGGTTCGGGAAATGTGGTAATTCGTATTCTGTTAACTGTCCTAATGATTGTCGGAAAGCTTGCAGTTGCTCATGTGGCGCTCCATATGCGATCAATGCGGGATAGCGTGGTGGATGCAACAGCTCCGATAGTAGCGGCATCACCTGCATATAGGCTGCGATTTCCCGAAAACGATCTGTTCCCGGCGGCAATGGCTTGTAAATATAACGATGTCCATTTCCCAGTCGGAAGCGCTGCACCCTCTGTCCATGCAGTCCGGTATATAAAACTTCAACATCTCGCACCCATTTCGGATGGAGCTGACCATTGTACTGTACGATCTCTGTCCAGTCGATTGTATTCATCGCTTCACCTCCAGTGGCTACTTTTACCAATAATACAGTACGTATCTGTAGATTTATCCTTTATCCAGTATGTATGTCTCTATCATGAAGCAAGCCACCAGCAAAGGCAAAAGAGCTAACCTATTTGTAGCTAGATGAGCTACTGGGATGATATACTTGTGCGTTGTCTGGGAGCTGTTAATGTGATTATTTTAACAAAAGCAGAACTGCTTTGTATGATCTCCATCTCAGCCGATCTGTATCCACCTGTGCGTAACATAAAATAAAGCCCGCGCTGCTAGATGGACTTCATCTAACCTCACGGGCTTTACGATATATGAATCTATACTTAATTGGGGTTTAAGTATGGGTCAACATAACTCAAGATTCCTTGCGTAGTGGGCGACCTGCACGAATATCATCGGTCATGCCTGGATATGGAGCAAGTGCAATCACGTCTTCATTATCTACGCCTGAATTTTCGATAAAGGTAATATCCGCGAATTCAGGAACGACGTATTTGGGATACGTTTCGTATTTGAGACGAGACTCTTCCATTAATGCGATATGATCATTTTGGAAGCAAACGGTAATATCTGGACGCTCATGCACCCATTTTGGGAAGAAAATAATACCGTGCATCCGTTTTTCTTCTGGCATAAAGTTTAAGGATACATCTGTACCTGTCGGTTCGGTCCAGGATACTTTATATACGCCTTTGGTCAGCTTGACCAGATCAACCTTCTGATCGCGAACCCAGCGGCCTGCAACCATACCAGAGTGGATACGGTAATCAATTGTGTCGTTATTTTTGATATAAATCTCATACTCCCAGCCATTTTCATACGTGTAAATCATGTGACTGCCTACAAAGTTTTCCATTGTTAAGCACCAACTTTCCGTTATGATGATGGGTGTAACCGGAATGCCAATTACATCAAGCATGCTCGGTGAACGATGAGTTAAGTCGTATAATCTAGATGCGTTCCGTTCACCAAACATGTAAATATCAACATGTTTATTTTATCACCTTCTTATGCTATGGTCAAATGTACATATAAATTACTAATCAAAGGAGATTTTACCTGTGAGAGTATTAAAATATGCGATTCTTGGCTTACTCTATCGCCAGGAATATAGCGGTTACGATATTACGAGTCAGTTTAAGCAGGAGATCGGTCAATTTTGGAGTGCGAAGCATAGCCAGATTTACCCGGAGCTACGTAAGCTTGTCGATGAAGGCCTGATCGAATTCCGTACCCAGATTCAAGGGGAAAAGCTGGAAAAGAAAATGTATACTATTACCGATAATGGTCGTCAGGAATTGCTCGCATGGGCATCCCAGCCAGAGCCACTACCGGAAACGGAAAAAGATGAGTTTATGCTGAAAATGTACTTTATCCATACGTTATCTTTGGCCGAAGCACGTGCACTATTCGAAGATCAATTGCAACAGCGTCGGGCGAAGCTTGCCGATCTACAGCAGCGTTATGAGGAACTGATGCCTGTATTTGTGAGCGAGGAAGATAAGGAGAATCATTCGGATGGTACAAAAGGCAACCAAGCTAGCGATAAAGTCTCCCCACTACAATTCAGCAATCCGCATCTTGGTCATTATCTGGTGTTATCGAAGGCACTGGCACGTGAACAAAGCTATGTAGATTGGCTGGAACGCCATGTTAAACTTTTTTTATAAGGAGTGAGCTGAATGCGCAAGCATATTATTCGTACCATTATGATTAGTGAACCCAGTGCAGCCGTATTTCATGCGAAATTAACCGAGGTTATTAACGATGCGCAAACCTATAATCTGGAAGTGGATGTGCAGTACAGCACAGCCATCCTACCTTCTATCCAGGCAGCAAATATCAACTACAATCATCCACTCAAGAACCAGCTGGCGTTGTCCGACTACATGATGTATACCGCGCTGGTTCTTGTTTACGAATATGTATAACGAATGCTTACTTTTCATAGAAAAAAGACTGCTGATCGTCTGCATCAACAGTCTGAATCGCTATCCATATTAAACACCAGATCGGCCAGAGCTTACAGAAATTCTTTGTAAAAAGTTGTGAGTGTATCGACGGCTTGATTCACAGGTTCCGGCTGGTCGTACAGATCATAATGACTCGTACCCTCAATAATGAAGAGATCTTTATTTACAGAAGCTGCTCGTTCATACAACTCTATACCGTCTCCATACGAGCCATAAGCTCCCTTTACAGAGCCAATAATAATTTGTAGTGGTGCGGTGAGCAAGCTGTCCACCATATGAAAAGCATCAAATCCAATTATAGCATCTACACTGGTGAATCGGAGTTGATTCGGCGAATTCGGATGCTGACCTCTTGCAGTTGTGTAGTAATCTACCGCACCCACCAGATCAATATCGTTCATACCGGCTGCTTCTCGCTCTGCATGACTGGTAGGAATCCAGTTCGTCACTAATGGCTCTGCTCCGCGCGCCTCAGCGGTACGCTGCTGGGCAACCGCCTCCAGAATTTGAATTGGATCACCTTCACCACGGTAGCCGCGACCAATATTAATCGCCACCACTGTACCTACCGCTCGAATCCGTCGCTCTGTCATTGCAGCATGAACCGCATATCCACCGCCAGCACATACACCTAACACGCCGATTCGCTCCATATCCACATCATCCAGTGTAGCCAGGTAATCGACTGCACAGCGAATATCTTCCACACGAGCGGCCGGATATTCAGCAAAGCGAGGTTCCCCCTCACTTTCCCCTTGATATGAAGCATCAAATGCAATCGTTACATATCCTTGCTCTGCTAGTTTTTTCGCATACATACCTGCGGTTTGATCCTTGCAACTACTACCCGGATGCACGCAAACAATCGCAGGATAAGATTTCTTTTCGCCTTCGGTAGACGTAGGCATATTTAAAATGGCTGCTACTTGTAATCCATGTGCTCGAAATTGAACTTGCGTGGTCGTCACTGACATCTACTCATTCCACCTTTATTTATTTTGACACAGGTGCGTATTAATGACTCCATGTGTATAAATTAGGATAGAATAAGCATAGACGTCATTCAATGACCATATCGCTTCATCTGGGCGTTATGACACAGATCGCTTATATTGTGTCATAACGTGCAGATATACATGAGGGGGAATATCACATGAACACGATTGATCGCCGCATCATCAAGTCCCAGCAAGCGATCCAGTCTACCTTTTTAGAGATGGTCGTGACCGATGGATTTGATAAAATAACGGTCATAGATATTACAGAACGTGCGAATATCGGCCGCAAAACATTCTATCTTCATTACCTAGATAAATTCGATCTGCTGGATAACATACTAGATGACCATATTGCACAATTGAAAGTGTTATGCGATCAGAAAAAGGATCTGGGCATGCTAGAAGGTGCGCTGTTATGGTTCTCCTATTTTGAGCAGCATCAGCTTCTATTTGCCGCCTTATTTCAAAGTAAGGGTGCCTCCTCTTTTCGCGAAAGGCTGTTAGCTTTTACGATGGGAGAGATCGGTACCAAGATCCATCCCGATTCGGAAGCGCTGGTGGATCGTCATATGTTTTTAAAATTTCTCGGTACTGCAACGGTTGGTGTGTTAGAAGCTTATATACTGGGCGAACTAGATCGCGATATGGAAGTTGTCGCTAAACAGCTAATCCATCTCTATATCCTCAATATTAACAGCACATTCCCTCAGCAGCCGGCAGTTACGATCTAAACTGAACTGAACTATTGGACCTTACTTATGATTAAAACTCTTCATATTCCGCCGGATCTTGATTCCACAGACGCTTATTATCCTTGCTAAATGCAGAAATGACGCTCATCTGCTCAGCGGTCAGCTCAAAATCGAAAATGCTCAGGTTTTCCTTCTGATGCTCTAGTGAGCCCGCCTTTGGAATTGGCACTGCACCTAGCTGAGTATGCCAGCGCAGGATAATCTGGGTTGGCGTTTTGCCATGAGCCTCAGCGATCGCGCGTATTCCTTCATCTTCGAGCACACCTTCTCCGCGTCCACGACCAAGCGGGCTCCACGATTCCGTAACGATGTTATGCTTCTCATGGAACTTGCGCTGCTCCTCCTGTTCAAAGTATGGATGCAACTCGATCTGGTTTAGGCAAGGAACGACTCCTGTCGCGCTCATGATCCGCTCCAGATGCTCCGGCAGGAAGTTACTCACACCAATGGAGCGTACATAGCCACGCTTTCTCGCTTCGATCATCGCTTGCCATGCTTCAACGTATTTATCCGTTTTTGGATTCGGCCAATGGATGATGTACAGGTCAAAATAGTCCAGTCCGGTGCGCAGCAAGGATTCTTCAATCGTCACCAGCGCCTGCTCATACGAATGACGGCGTCCAGGTAGCTTGGAGCAAATATGTAGCTGGTCGCGTGGCACTGAGCTATCCTGTACTGCCTTGCCAATTGCCCCTTCATTCTCGTAATTAAACGCCGAGTCGATCAGGCGGTAACCCGTATCCATCCCCTGCCGAATCGCATCCGCACCCTCATATCCGTTTAGTGAATACGTACCCAGCCCAATCGCCGGGATATGCTGTCCATCGTTCATTTTGATCATCGGTACATCGTTTGCCATAGGAATCATCCTCCTTGAGTCTTGGATAGCCTCTAGTGTTCGCTAATACAATTGACCTCATTAGCCCTACCCTAGCACTTTAAACATACAGCAGTAGCAAAGAAACCCATCTTTTTACATTCGCGATGGGTTTCTTTACTGAATATCTAGCGGAGTGCGGCTATATGGGATTTGGCAAGAATGTGCATAGTTCCACGCCTTCATCCGTCCATACATAAAATGTATTGCAGTCTATACAAATGGCTGTATCAATCAACGTAAATTCAGCTTTTCATATAGGGAAATGGCGTAATTTTTGCTCAAGTACGCAATATCCGGGCAAGAACGGAAAAAGACGAGATTGGTTTGCCCGGATGATTCGATTTTGCGAATATGATTCAGATTAATAATATAACTACGATGTGTGCGGATGAACATGCCAGAATCAATACGCTGCTCAATAGATTTGAGCGATTCACCAACAACAAAGGCTTTTTTCGCGCTTGTGCCTACGATTAACCGGGATGAGCGTCCATCCGCATTAATATAGGCAATTTCTTTCTGATTAAGTAAATGAATACCGTTATCCATCTTGATCGACAATAATGGAGCGGCTGTATGTACGGCATCTTTGTTACGATGTTGCAGGTATACATATATTTTCTGAATGCAGCTTCTAAAGCGCTCCTCGCTACACGGACCAATCAGATAATCAATCGCATTCAGTTCAAAAGCACGGAAAGCAAAACATGGACATGTCGCGAGAAATACAATACCTAGAAATGGATGCTGGAGGCGAAGACGCTCTGCAACAAGCCGCAGTTCTGGGTCATTCAGATCTGCATTAAAAAACACGATATCTATACTATGTTCTTCCAGCCGACGATTGATTTGCTCCGTACAAGCCATACTATGAGACAGATTCGCGTTCAAACAGCGGAGCGTATTCAGCATGTAATCGGAATGCGGCTTAAATGAACCTACAATTAGCGCATGTAGCATGATTATCACCTGTCTTGTTGTTTATTCTTGTTGCTTATATTCCAATCTCATAGGCTATCACATCAAATTCAAAGACAAGGAAAAATGGCATCTATTTTCAGGGCGGAACCTGGGAATTCGCAGGATGTATCCATGAATGGATTCCCAGGCTTAAAAGCTACTATTGAGTTTACTCAAACAAAACAGCTGCATTCATCTTAATAAAACATAGCAGTCACATTTACATTAAAAACACCTAGCAGGCAGAAGATCACAGCAGCGATTGCAAAGATCACAAATGTTTTCCGATTATGAAGTACTTGTCGAACGGTAATAAAGCTGAGAGATAAAGCAATAGAATATACAATGATGCTGGAGTAATTTTCCTGATTCCATAGGCTCCAGCCGATATAATAGATAGCAAGTAATAGAAACAAACCTGCAAATAGGTTAAGAACGAGCGCAATCCATCGGATCATATCCTGTCCTTGCTTTTGCTGATGTTTTTCCTGTTCCATTGACTTACACTTCCTTTCTGTATATTAGCTATTAGAATTCCTATAGATCATCGCAATAACGTATCATTATACTTTTAGATCACTTTTACCAAAGCGAGTGGATATGAGGGTGACCAGTACACCGAATATAATCACGATACTGGCGATAAATAAAGGCATCGACTCGACTGGACTTTCCTGTGGTGCAGCAATGGCAAACGCAGGCTGAGCCCATGGATATAACATGCCCCATTTGGAGGCAAAAGCTGCAAATACCATCAGGGCAAGTACAATATTGATGCTAAGTGGAATACCAAAGCTTTTGATTCGATACGATAACCAGAGCTGAATCGCACATAACGAAAATGTGCCGAGCCAGCTGAGCAGAATAGCACCGAGCATAAAGCCAATAGGGATGGTATCATCAATGCCAGCAATCTTCCCTGCGATCAAGCAACAGATAAGTAGAATAAGCTGCATGATCAGTACAAGCGTTAAAATGACAATCAGCTTTGCCCAGTATATGATAGAACGTGATACAGGAAGCGCAAATTGTAATTTCCAGCCTCCATTCAAATGATCGGTTCGGCATACCAGTGCCGCAAAGATACCTGACGATATGGGAAGGAATAAAATGCCGTAAAATAGCGTGAGCTGCGTCCACATTTCCAGCCAGGCATTATCATTCGGCTGATCCATAAGTACATCGTAGTTGCCAAAAAAGTTCCCGATCCCAAGCAGAACACTGATGAGCGGCACAATAATGAGCAATAGACTTACTTTTTGCCTTTTAAGCTTAAGCCATTCAAATCCAACATATGTTTTGAGCATCAGACAACCTCCTATTCCGTTTCCTGCAGTCTGAACTGACGTAGGCCCAGTAGCATGAACAACAATCCGAACACGATACTAAGCACCATATAGATGGCAATATCCGGATTCGGTACGATACCTGCCAGCTCGTTATTCTCAATAACCTGAACAAGTGGTGTCATTCGCGCAGGATAAGCCCAGAACAGATAGGAAGTGATGGTATTCATTTGTAAAAAAAACATACAAATGGCTCCGAAAATACCGATCGTGATCGCAAATGCCTGATTCTTAAACTTCATGGACAACCAGAGCTGAAAGGTCATAATCGGTAACGCGCCGATATATGGATAAACGGCTTCTTTCAGCAACACATTATAAGGGGGCGACTCTGTAAACCCCAGTATTTTGCCGATCAACACAAACCCGATGAATAAAAAGATTGCAGATACAGCGCATACTCGTAATACATAAAAAAGCTTGCTGTAATATAGACTGGATCGCTTCACAGGTAAGGCAAACAGTAACTTCCACGCATTCGTCTGGTGCTCCACATTGATCAGATTAGATACAATAATAGTGAGCTTGATTGGTACCACGAACATAATAATAAAGTGAATAACAGCGACCATCGTATACCACATATTGTTACCTTGCTCCATCAGCTTTTGCTGCTGAGCAGCCATAATGACAAGAGCAGCTGCAATAATAAATAAAGGGTATACATACGACAATGGCGTGATAAACGAACGCTTTAATTTGATTCGATCGGCTGCAATGGCTGGATTCATGAAATAACTCCCCTTTGAGGGCCTGTAAATTCAAGAAAGATATCTTCCAGCGATCGCTTCTGTTCCTCAATCCGATAAATCTCCATATTTTTGCGTACAAGCTTATCTGTAATATAAGCGATTTTCTGATCGTCGGTTTCATGGATTTCTAACTGTCCATTAGGCTGTACAGCAACACTCCAGCCTTCTTGCTGTAGTAACATCCGCGCATGATCTGAGTCGTTCAGCCTCATCGTAATTCGTGGATTGCTCTTTTTTCGCAATTCTTCGATATTATTTTGAAAAATCAGTTTACCCTCGTGAATGATTCCAACCTTACTCGCCATTTGATCTACTTCATTTAATAGATGGCTGGAGATCAGAATCGTCATCCCATACAAAGATGGCAATGTCTTAATGAGCTCGCGAATTTCCTGAATACCTGCTGGGTCGAGTCCATTGGTGGGTTCATCTAATATAAGCAGTTTGGGCATACCGAGAAGCGCAATCCCGATACCGAGACGCTGTTTCATACCCAGCGAGTAATTTTTGACCAGCTTATCCTTGGCATCCATCAATCCGACGGTTTTCAAAATATCAAGAATGCGCTTCTTGTCTCGTACTTTGAGCAGACGACGAATCGCTTCCAGATTTTCCTGACCGGTTAGATTGCCATAATAAGATGGATATTCCACAAGCGAACCGATACTACGCAAAATCTCCATCCGATCTTCAGCGAGCGACTTGCCGAAAATACGAATATCGCCTGCACTAGGCTGAATCAATCCCAATAGCATACGAATGGTCGTTGTTTTCCCAGCACCGTTAGGTCCGAGAAATCCATAAATATCCCCCGCTTCGACCGCAAGATCAATGTCATTTACTACAGCTGTACCTTTATAATCTTTTCTCAATTGACGGGTCTCAATAATGTGGACCATCTTCATCACCTCGAAGATAGTATAGAAGACCAATCTAAACAGGTAATACGAGTTACCTTAACTCCACCTTAACTTTTACGAGCGGTCTATACTAATTCGAACACGCAACTATATATTCGAATAAGGCAACTATATATTCGAATAAGGCAACGTGATGGTTATGATCGTTCCAGTTCCTTCCTCGCTCTCTACCTCAATCGTACCATCGTGAGCTTCAACTAACTGCTTGACGATGCTCATCCCCAGACCAGAGCTTTTACGAGCAGATTGATGACGTCCATTATAGTATCGTTCAAACAGATGCTTTGCGGTGTCTGGATTCATTCCGTTACCATTGTCTTCAATCTGTATAGTTACCAGCTCCCCCCTACGCTGAACATGAACTGTAATGCTCGTCTGCGGCGGATTATGTTGAATAGCATTCCCCAGAATGTTCACCAAAGCGCGCTGTAGAAACGACGCATTAAACGCACATGTCATCTTTTCCTCTGGATCATTCAAGAGCTGAATCTGATGATCAGCCAGTGCATGGTTATTCGTATAATCAATAAGCAGCTCTCGTATGCTTGCCAGTAGATCATGCTCTTGCTTAACGATCGTAAATCCCGGCGCTTCAAAACGAAATGTATCATTCAAATCAAGTAGCAGATGCTCCATATACTCTGCCTGTTCTTCGATCTTGGATATGAATTTACGCTGATTGGTCTCATCCCATTGCTTTTGCTCTAGTAGCATAGAAGAGTATCCTTTGACATACGATAAGGGGGTCTTCAGATCGTGAGCAATATCAGCGACCCATTCGCGCTTCATCATTTCCAGTTCTTCCCGTGCTTTTTTATTCTGTTCAAGCGTATAGCTAAGATGCTGTAAATGATCAATTACACCCTTATACAATACAAACGTATACTTAATTTTGCCTCTACGCTTCGATATGCTACGCGGTGTGCCTCTTTTGTCTACTGGTTCATAGTATTGTCCAGTTGCCAGCAGATGAATCCACTCTAAAATATGTAAAATCGGACTAATCAGAATCCAGCTATATGCCAGCACAACCAGTACAAAAATGATTAACGTATGATACTCAGCAATCGTCCGTCCAATGCGATCAGCAACTGTCGCCTCTCCGCTCAAACGAGAGAGTAAATCTAGACTCATTGAATTGAGAAGTGCAAAGCCGAGATAGATCACATTCACGACAATGAATAAATGAATTAAAAATAGTAAAATCAGCTTCAGTCGTAGCTTCACGCTTCCTCATCCTTTGGTGGAATAAATTTGTAACCGAGCCCCCGTATATTTACCAGAATTTTAGGCGAGTTCGGATCAGCTTCGATCTTTTTGCGCAGGCGGTTAATATGCACCATAACGGTATTCGTATTGCCGGCACTGTCCATACCCCAGATACGTTCATATAGCTGTTGCAAGCTAAAAATATAGTTTGGATGCTGTGCCAGAAAAGCGAGCAACTGAAATTCTCGTGCTGTACATATTACTTCTTCGCCATGTACAAATAATTGTGCTGTTCCAGTATGGAGTTTGATAAAACTGTACTCATAGATCGTATGTTCCACTGTATCAGCAGCATCACGATACACATGTTCACGGCGAATCTTCGCTTTGATACGTGCAACCACCTCAAGTGGTTTGAACGGCTTCGTAATATAATCATCTCCGCCTACATTAAGCCCGGTTAGCATATCCAAATCGGTCGAGCGTGCGGTCAAAAACAAAATCGGACAGCGCGTGACCTCTCTAATTTTGCCACACAAAATATAGCCATCCGTATCAGGGAGCATCACATCAAGCACAATAACATCGTATGACCGAGTAGCTACATGCTCCAATGCTTGCTTCCCTGTTGTTGCTGTATCAATATGATGGAACCCTTCCATTTTGAGAGCGGCACTCAGCATATCGAGTAATCCTTCCTCATCATCTACAAGTAATAAACGCTGCATCATGCTCCCTCTTTCCTCATAGTATTCTATCTTATTTTTTCATATTTAATAAAAAAAGGAAACTATTGCACATTTAAATCCTGTCAGTGTCGTCAGCTATCTGTTCATGACCCCATATAATCCGTTCATCAACGATCAATGGAAATAAATTTATTAGTTGATAAAATATGGATATACATACGGAAAGGAGATGAGTTCATTGAGCAAAGTGGAATTGGAAGCTTTGAAAGCGATTAACGAATTGTCCGACGAAGAATTGGAGAATATCGCTGGCGGCGGCGACGGCGTTGTAAAAACAGCGACTTCAGAGTGCTACCTGGGTACAATCGCATTTATCTGTTGTCTGGGCAGAGGCTAAGACAACGTTATGCCATCCAAGTAGAAAATCAAGAATAGAGGCACCCTGCCTTTATTCTTGATTTTTTTTAACAGCTGTTTTGGAAGACTTTCAATTGGTATTTTATCGGATGAATGAGTACAGATAGAGGTTTTGAACAATGAGGAGGTTGCTCGATGGCAATGCAAATGAATCGTACAGTGGATTTGGGTTCGCTGTTACAAAGTAGCGTCTGGATGGATGCCCTTTATTCTCACGAGCTTGTACCTGCTGAAGGACTAGAGCAGATGCCCTGGCTTCGCACATTGCAAAAGATTTTTGCAGACACGTCGATCACGCAAAGTCATGCATTCACTACAATATTGAATACACTGGATGTGCAGTCCATTCCTTTTCATGAGTGTGCGCTGCCATTTTTGAATTATACATATGATGCAGTATCTCAGTCTCTAACCGAGCTGGACATGGATACGAAAAGCCAGCAATCTATCTTGAAGGCTAGTCTACTACAAACATTGCAATCCGTTGTACAGACTGCAGGTAAAACGCTTATTTTTGAATTGCATAAAAGCCGCTTATCGGGTCACTTACATGGAGAGACCTCGGAAGCACGTTATCGTTATTTTGTAGAACAGCACCTTCATTCTAAAGGGACAATACTGGAGTTACTATCTCATTATCCGGTGCTGGCAAGATTATTATGTGAGAAGACCGTTGCGATTATGAATGCTATAGTGCAACCTGTGACACGTCTGATGAAGGATGCTCATGTACTATTCCCCGCTTCCATATCGTCAATTCCATCTATTACCGATATTGCATTTCTCGGTGACTTGCATAACGGTGGTCAGAGTGTACTCTTATTCCATTTTCAAGATCAAGCCTCACTCGTCTACAAACCACACTCACTCGCTGTCGATCAGCAGTTCCAGCATCTACTAGAATGGTTCAATACTAAGCCGATTCCTGCACTGCTTCGTACAATTGATGTGACCAATCGCAATGAATATGGCTGGGTCGAATTTGTGCATCATCAGCCATGTGAGAAGGTGACCGATGTAACTGAATTTTATATACGTCAGGGTCAATATCTCGCTTTGCTATACATATTGAATGCTACTGATATGCATTACGAGAATATTATCGCTTCTGGCAAAGATCCCGTTCTTATTGATCTAGAAGCTCTCTTTCATAACAATACATTGTACGCAAGAACCGATACAGCGACCAATCGCGCTCTGAGCAAATTGAATGATTCGGTTCTGCGCACAAGTCTATTACCGATCTCCGTACGTAACACCAATGATATTCGATTAGATATTAGTGGACTGGGTTCTCAGCAAGCGCAGCAGATGGTCGCGTATCAATTTGCCGAGCCATTCACAGATCAGATGCGAATCGCCAAGTCCTTAATTCCCGTTAAAATGCAGCATAATCATCCCCTGTATGAGCAGCAATTGTTCGATGATGCAGGGCAGTTTATAGATGAAATCAAGCAAGGCTTTACAGCCATGTACGAAGTGATCAGGCAACATCAGGATTTGTTCCTCAGCGATAAAGGACCCTTAGCTACATTTAAGCATGTGCCTATTCGTAATATTGTCAGAGAAACACAGGTGTATAGTACGATGCTGGATGCGAGCAAGCATCCCAAATATTTGAAACAAGCTAAGGCACGTGAGCAACTATTCTCTATCATGCAGAAGGGAGCAGATCGCTTTCCGGTTCTTGCCAAAGTGGTACAGTCAGAAATGATGGATCTGCTACAAGATGATGTGCCTTACTTCTGGTCACTTCCCAATTCTCCAGTCGTCTATGATCAGCGAACAACGCGTATTACTGGATTTTATCAGCAGGATAGTTATACGAGAGTTACCAACACCGTCGAGAAGCTGACTATATCCGATCTGTCAGAGCAACTTCAACATATCGAATACGCGCTAAGCACGGTACGTGTGATTCATCAATTAACAGATGATAATCAACATCAGCTTCCACCTCAGCCCCTTGATCCTCATCGTCGCCATCAATATGGAAATGAGCGTTATGTGCAGGAGGCTATTCAGATTGGAGAGCACCTGCTGGAGGAAGCGATCTGGGGAGAGAATGGTCAAGATGTAACCTGGATATCGTTAGGGATTAATCCTTTTGAACAGGTAGAATATAAAGCGATGGAGCTAGGCATTTATGATGGTCTGATGGGCATCGGTATTTTCTATGCTTATCTAGCCAATGAAAGTGGACAAGCCCGTTTCGAACAGGTGGCATGGGCATGTCTTGAAGGAGTATGGAAGGAATATACGGACACAACGTATCCTAAAGCCAGTGCTTCTGCATTTACCGGCTACGCTTCCATCCTGTATGCGATTCATCATTACTATCACTTGTTTCCACGAACAGAACTATTAGATCGAGGACGACATATTGTCGATCGCATTGCTGCACAGTCGTTCCAAGATTCAATGTATGATTTTCTAGGTGGAGCAGCAGGAATTATTCCAGTATTGCTAGACTTTTATGAGTTATCTGGCTACGAAGCTAGTCTGGAGACAGCCAAAGCCTACGGACAGCGATTACTGGAACAAGCGATACCGCTCCATGATGGGCTAGCCTGGTTACAAAGCAATCGTACGCATGGCAAGCCACTGGCAGGACTCGCACATGGTAGCTCTGGTATTGCGTTTGCGCTGTATCGTCTATATTATGCGACAGGGGAAAAATCGTACTTGCAGGCTGCACAGGGTGCTGTTCGCTATGACAATTCGCTATTTAATGAGCAGGAGCAAAATTGGACAGATCTGCGCAATGTTGAAGTTACCAATGAGCCCTTATTTCCTGTGTACTGGTGTAACGGCGCTGTTGGAGTAGGGCTAAGTCGACTATTTTCTAGCGATTATGCGGTGGATGAGATACTAGAGCAAGATATCCAGACCGCAGTCCACAAAACCATTCAGGCTGGCTTTGATAAAACAAGCCATTCCCTTTGTCATGGAAATATGGGCAATCTCGATTTTCTACTGTCCGCTGCAATTAAGCGTACAGATGACTCTTTGCTACATATAGTGTATACACGTATGAATATGATGCTGCATGAGCTGGATACGAAGGATGAAGACTGGCGCTGTGGTATTCCGGGCAGTAAGCAACCGACTCCGAATCTATTCACCGGGCTTGCTGGAATCGGTTATGTACTTCTTCGTCTACATAATCATTCGATTCCGTCGGTACTTATCCTGGAATCCCCTGCTCCGGCAAAAGTCTAATACTGTACAGACCAGGCACAGGAGGAGGGCATAGGATGTTGAATGCATTCTCATTCAGACGAAAGCGCAAAGTACCGTTTATCGAACAAATGCAGCAATCGGAGTGCGGTTTATGTTGTCTGGCTATGATTCTTCGCTATCACGGTTATTATGTCAATCTGCCTGAGCTTCGCCAACATACCGATGATGCCAGGCAGGGTATCACATTACTCACACTGAAAAAGCTTGCTACTCATTACCATCTGGAGGCAAGTGGACAGCGGACATCACTGGAATCACTGTCACATATGACGTTACCAGCGATTCTATTCTGGGATCGTAAACATTATGTCGTATTGGAGCAAATGAATGCGCATGAGGCCATTATCGTGGATCCTGAAACAGGCAGAAGCAAATGGCTATTGGCGGACTTGCAACACCATTATTCTGGCGTTGCCATGTCATTTACACCCACTGCTGAATTCAAGTCTAAGCCAGCTTCAACGAAGCAAAAATATGCATTTTTCCAGCTTTTCTGGCAGCAAAAGAATCTGTTGTATTCCATTTTAATCTGGTCGATGCTTATTCAAGGTATTGCCATCAGTATCCCTATGCTACTGAAATATATTGTCGATCATGTATTACATACAACTTCGCTACAGTGGATTCATCTGATCGGTATCTCAGGTCTGGTCATGATGATATTCTATTTTGCTTTCAACTGGATTCATGGGCAATTGTTAATTCGTCTACAAAATCGACTGGATCAATCCTTAATGCACCGATTTATTGGGCATTTATTTTCACTGCCTTATGCCTTCTTTCAGCTACGCTCCAGCGGTGATCTGATTATGCGGGCGAGTAGTAATGTTGCGATTAGACAGATTATTTCTAATCAATTAATTTCTAGTGTGATCAATATATTGCTTATTATTGTGCTCACAATATATATGTTTACCCAATCGTTCTTACTTGCCAGTACGGTGCTCGGTATCGCGTTGCTACAGACGATATTTGTACTTATCACACGTTCACGATTGCGCTATCTGACCCAAGCCGAAATTACGGCTCAGACGCAAACCAGTGGTTATTTGACCGAAGCGGTGCAAGGTATTTCTGTGATCAAGTCACTGGGCGCAGAAACAGGGACCTATCGTGGGTGGGATCAGCTGTTCAGCCAACAATTAGAATCTACAAAACGGAAGCTTTCTTTTCAAAATGGCATACAGTCCTTACAATCCTCATTCTTATTTATCGCCCCATTATTAGTGAGCTGGATTGGAGCGATGCTGGTATTTCAGCAACAGATTACGCTGGGTACACTATTTGCCTTTCAAGCGTTAGTCATTACGTTTTTAACGCCGTTTCATTCGCTTGCAGCTTCATTTGGCGAAGTAATTCGTATAGATACACTATTGGATCGTATTCGCGATATTCTAGATACTTCGTCTGAACATGCAGATGGTGAAAAAACGGCGCTACAGCTACAAGGCAATATCACTGTTCAACACGTTAGCTTCAGCTATAATGCCAAACAGCGTTTATTGCAAAATATTAATCTAACGATCAAGTCTGGACAAAAGGTCGCCATTGTCGGACAATCCGGTTCAGGTAAAAGTACACTTGCTGCACTACTCGCTGGGCTATATTCCCCTGCTAGCGGTGCGATCTACTATGATCAGTTGCCGCTCGCTGAAATGAATAAGTCGAGTTTACGCCAGCGTATCGGCATGGTGCTACAAGAAGACTTACTATTCAACCGAAGCATTCTTGAAAATATTCGGATGTACAATGAACAGGTATCTCAGCATGACATTGTGTATGCTTGCCAGCTCGCGCATATTCATGACGACATTATCAAAATGCCAATGGGCTATGAAACGATCATTTCTGAAATGGGTGCCAACCTGTCTGGAGGACAAAAACAGCGAATCATTATGGCACGCGCTTTAGCAAGGCGTCCAGCTGTGCTTATTATGGATGAGGCCACTAGCGCACTGGATACGATTACCGAACATATCATTAGCAACAATCTAGATCAGCTAAGCTGTACACGTATCGTCGTTGCACATCGAATGAGCACCATTATGAGCGCGGATCAGATCATTTTGCTGCAACATGGAGAGATCACGGCGCGAGGCACACATGCTCATTTACTACAATCCTCTGCGGAATACCGAGCATTTTATGAGCAAAAAGAACAAGAACGACCCGTCACAGCAACGAAGACGATAAGACTGTGATACTTACCGAGCACAGGTCCCAGCAACAAAAACCCGCTATACATCCAGTGGATGTGATAGCGGGTTTTTTACTTTTATAGAAGTATACTATCGAATAAGGAACGGATTGCCTGCTCCATTATACTTCAGACATGTAGTGCATCTTCTCGATCAACGCTTAATCGCCTTCGTCCAGAAACCACCGTGGAACTCACGCGGCTCGACCATAATGACAAATGCTTTCGGGTCAATGGCGAGAATACTTTTGTACAGATTCTCTCTGTTTTTGCGCTTCGCTAGAATCTCCATCATGATTCGTTCCCCATCACGACCGTGACCGATCCAGGCGGTGACGCCGTAGCCTTTATCGCGCAGCACTTCAGCAAGCTTATAATTTGGTGCATCGCTGATCACTTTGACGGTGATGTAACCGAGTGCGATCTTTTCCTCAATCCAGGAGCCGAGCAGAATCCCCATTCCATAACCGACGGCATACACAACCAGACTGACGATCTGATCGAGGTAGCTGAGTACCATATTCAAGCCCACGACATAAATAACCACTTCGATTGTTCCGATACTGGCTGCAATATACTTCTGACCTTTGAGCGTCAGGATCGTACGTAGCGTATACGCCGTTACGTACACAATCTGAATCGCAAATATAAATAGCAAAATCATAAACATGTTCTAAAACACCTTTCTGGGCAATTCCCTCAGCTTCCTTGCGTGCTTCTGTGTAACACGCTACATAACCAACCGTCAGAGCAGCATAGTTCCGCCAAAAATGATCCGTTTTTCAGCTATGGAACCGATAGACTTCCTGCGTCATGGAACACTTTTCATAGTAAAATGAGAACATAAGTTCCCTAATTTGGAAATTATATTATAAATCTCAGCAAAAGGAGCTGAACCTGATGTCTAGCATTTTACCGTTAAGCGAACAATACAGGCAGCGGCTACGGCAAGCATCGTGGCGGATGCAGTACCGCGCCAAAACCAGATTATATCACGAAAATTTAAGTTTTAATGAGCAAATCGACCCTTTTTTCGTAAATTCGGATGAAATGAGTACGATTATCCTGCAGCAATGGATCGACAGCCTTCCATGGGACAAGGCACGGTACATTATTACCGGGCTATATATGGAAGGACAAAGTGAGCAAGAACTGGCAGCCCAGCTACAAATCAGTCAACAGGCGGTGAACCGATGGAAACGCAAAAGCATTCAATACCTTTACCAGATCCACAATTTGTAGACTTAGTCGAACAGGCACGGCAACCGAACGGACAACAAGCGATGCTAGAACTAATCTCTTACTATGAGCCTGAAATGCGTAAGCTCAGTCGTTACATGCCAATGCCACAGGAGGACGCGATGCAGTCCTTGCGACTAGAGCTGATCGAGCTGGTACAGGCAGAGTCACTCTAATTCTTTGACCGCTGAATCTCGATTCGTCTTATATTCACACTCGTATGATTACGATTGTGGCGGCTGAAGTACCTCTTCTTCCACTTCTTCCGGCCAGTGAATCTGTACACCCTGTTTCTCTAACAGCTCCTGGTAGCGGCTCACATGCTCGGACGACGCATACACTTCCTGCGGTGTCAGCTCATTCGCAATCGCATACGCAGCGAGATATCCAGCGGCTTCGCCAATATTCCATTCTACCGGATGCAGACGATAACAGCCGCCCGCAATCTGAGTCATACTAATGTTTTTGCAAGCAGGCAGAAGGTTCGTCATCCGTACTGGAATAAGCGAGCCGAGCGGAATCTCAAATGGATAGTTAGGGATATAAAATGTCCGATGGGACACGACCGTTGGATGCAGATCGAGCGAATAGCTACCGATGCCAACGCTATCTTCGTAGCGCTTGATGCCCTGTTCACCGCGCAACTCCTTGCTCACATCATGCTCGGTAATCGTATACATGCCTTTGATCCGTCTGGATTCGCGAATGTAGGGAGCTTTCGCGAGTCCATCTGTCGTGCCCAAAATATCCCCGCGCAGACGCAGACCCGGATAGCCTTTACCGCCATCCAATCTTGGCGCCTCCGTCTGCAGCCAGTATACAAGCGATAGGGTAAGCTGACGCGCACTTTCCAGATTAGGCAGACGTTCCTGTAAAGATACACCTGTAACGGGGCTTGCATAATAATCATTCATCGCCCAATTGAGCAAGGAGACTTCGGCGCTCAGTTTTTCGGTCCAGATCGAAGGGTCGACAATACGACGATAATCCCATAATGATGTTACGCCTTGTTCATTTGGAAACAGTGTGAATTCCTTGAGCTTACTCGTATCATTCGCATCGGTTGCATACCAGCTCAAGATCGGATATTCGGAAAAGGATGGCTTGTATGCCGTCCAGTAATCGTACTGCTCTGGACGCTCAATCGTAAAATCCTCACCCTCGATATAATCCACTGCTGCTACGTGGGTAATCGACTGCATATCCAGCGGATCTGCTGCTTCGAGCGCGTGCGGTTCATCGGTATCAGAGCGTGCTTCGGCGCCACTCACATATTCCGTTCCGCTCAGTTCTAGCAGATCGCCTTCGTCGGTGCCATCCAGATAGTAGCTACCGATTAGCGTCGTATAATTCGCTGTATCGGAAGCGGCATAATCATTCTTTTGTACAGTAACGGATACGATGCGATCCTCTTCGGTCACAGCTTCAACGGGTACGGTGCCATATAAGATACGAATGCGACCAGTGTTCACGTAAACGGACAGCATATCTTCCAGTACATGGAGCGCAATTTTCGGCTCATGCGCAAGCCGACTGACCCAGCCATTCCCGGGATTCAGAATTGGATTTTCCAATGCTTCCTCGGTAAGTGGATAGTTCAAACGGTAAAATTCACGTACCCGCTCGCGGAATTCGATAAACGTACCTGGAGCGCCGATTCCTTTTTCAATCCAGCGGTGCTCGTCGGGTGGTACTGCCTGCGATGTGAGCTGTCCACCGATCCAGTCGGTAGGCTCGGTGAGAATCACCTGCAATCCCTGCTTAGCAGCGGCAAATGCTGCGAGTGTTCCGCCGAGACTGGCGCCGATGACGATGACGTCAGCTTGTAGAGTCGTGTGATTGTGAGTGGCGTTAGATGTGTTCATGATATGGTGCTCCCTTCGAATGACTGGAATGTTGTGAATACTTCGATGCTCGATGTTAGGTGATATGGATGTTATTGATGCGGCGTTGGAGTGAAATCTTTGTGCTTGGTGGATACTTTATTGATGCTGAGTAACACCACTCTGGGAAGGAATAAGGGAACGTCCTTGGGTGGAGCCCAGGAATCTACGATTAGGAGTAGGTTGTCGATTCCCGGGCTCCAAGCGTGTTTATACAGCCAAACACTAGTAGGCGTCCTTTTCCCTTATTTCCTTCCCGTCGCTCTGAGGTGGTGCATCATTTTAGATATTCCTTTAAAACCAAAAGATACGATCAAGCTAATACTGTAGTTTAAATAATATTGATACACTAAGATATAAAAGAGTGTGATGGATGAGTCTACTACTGGAAAAGTGTGTACGAATATTCTCGAAACTTTGAGATGCGTATTAGCACTTCAACCTCAGTAACCAGTGAGGATTCGGACATTATTTCATCCTTTCGCTGTTGATCTTATATACTCTCAATGATCTGAAAAGGGTTAATCATCTGATCGTTATTCTGGTGAAAATGATACCTTTTAAATGGTCTAGTGAAAATACATTTAATAACCTTGCACGTCCTGTTTTACCTTTACAGATAAGCCCACCTCGAACATTCGGTTCCATGGCATGTAGCAGTCCAGGATGTCGATGGTGTAGTCTTCCTGGGTTAGGTTATGGGCGATGAATTGTTCTAAACCTTCGCGTACCATAGCGGAGACGAGACCGCGTTCTCCGTCTAGCATGAATTTGTCTAATCCTAGTTCCTGAATTGGGCCATTGCTCAGGGCTTTGCGGACGACGGAGTCGTAGCCGAAGTCTTCTACGTAACGCAGGGCTAGGAAATTGCGTTGACGTGGTGAAGAGCCATACTCGGCATACAGCATCGACTGGGCGATGACGGTTCCAAGTGTGTTGGAGCTCGTATTCCAGCCAGCGTAGCCGCCGAGTTGGTACAGAATGCCTTGCTGACGTAGCAGGTCGAGCAGTTCCAGATCGCCGCCATTGGCGTAGGCGATATCGGCGATGGCAACGACGGGAGAGCTTGGTCTGGTTCTGTTGAGTTGCTCGTTATTAGCGCTGGCATTGGTGTGAATATAGGAACCTATGTTGATATTCGTATCTGTACCATTAACTTCGCTTATGTTGTTATCGGTACGCTGCTTGCGGAGCAGGTAGGCGGCGTATTCCACCAACTCGATGACATTTCGTTCGGTGTCGTAGTTGGCAAAGGGATTGCCCTGATTGACGGCTTCGCCCATGCGTTCGCCTGGTGTGTTAAGCAGCAGAACGATATCGGCTTCGTATTCGCTGGATACGACCATGCCGCCAGCGGCGATGATCTGGTATTTGAGCGTTTCGAGCAGTGGGCGATCCTCATACGCAGGTACGATTTGTGGCCCGCGTACTGAGCCGAATCGTGGATAGACTAGCGGCGTTGTTCCGTTCAGTGTATTCAGCATACGGGCAATGAGTGTACAGCCGACTTCGTCCGCGCCAGGGTACATGTATACTCGGGTGCCTAGCTGACGTTCACGGATACCAGTACGCACACGTTGTTGATCCTTGGCAGTGTAGCCGTAAGGTGCAGAATCATCCTGTGGGAAAATGAGAAAGTCGATCGTTCCGTCTGCTACGTAATCGAGTGCCAGTCGATTGGCTTCGCGATTGACTGCTCGGCGCCCCAGATAGTCGTCCAGTACTTCAGTAGGTAAACGATGATTGATATCGTCGAGCTCCTCTTGCTCGGCTGACGTGAGCTCCTGCTGCTCAGACAGATGCTCCAGATAACCTTTGCGGAAAATCTCTCTGCCCCAATCGGCATAATAATCCGGTTCTTCATCGGAAGAGGAATATTGCGGACAGCGCATAATTAATTGAAAGGCATAGATGATTAGTCCGGGATGGTTCGCCTTGAGCTCACGTAGCCGCTGTAAGCGCGCAGAGATCTGCTCCGTCGTCAGTTCATGTAGACGTGATGGGACGATGCCGCCATATAGTAGCGTATCAAGAGATAGTACAGCGCCAGCCGCACCGGCACTTTCCATATCCGTCCATGTCCAGAGTCGATCGGTATCAGCGGGTTCTTTTTTACGTCCCATCCATTCCAGTGGTGGGCGTACAGGATCTACGTCTGTCGTCCGTACAAGTCGATATGGAAAATGATAGTTACACGGGCGTTCATCCAGTGGCATGATGACGATTTTGGCGCTATGTTCTGTCGGCAGGTTATCGGTGCTCATCTTGTTCTAGCTCCTTTCACATCTTCATAGCACCAGCCTGCCCGGGCTGCGTGGAGACTGGCTATTGGCCGCTCCCGCCCGATGCAGGCTGGTTGAATTGAGATACACATACATGAATCTACATTGATGAATTGTCAAAACATCGGATGGGTGTACCCTCCCGTTTTTAAATAAGTGAACTCGTGTATCTGTATCTGTTTACCTGTTGATTTTGGCATCCTATACGAGTCGAAGCATTGCAAGAATCCGACGATGATCTTCCTCACAACCTCAACCTTTCACCGCGCCAGCCAGACCTTCCATATAATAACGCTGAGTGAACAGGAACACGACGATGATCGGAATGACCGAGATGATCGTCCCCGCCGCAATCCAGCCAAAATTATACGAAAACTGTCCATTCAAATACGTCAGTGCCGCCGCTAGCGGATACTTCTCTGGATCATCCAATACCACGATCGGCCACAGGAAGTTGTTCCAGAATGCCATCACTTCCAGCAATAGAATCACAGCGATACCCGGCTTCACCAGTGGTAAAATGAGCTGCCACCAGATGCGTAGCTCGGAAGCACCATCCATTTTCCCCGAATCGCGAATCTCAGACGGTATACCGAGAAAGGTCTGCCGCATTAAGAAAATATTGAACACAGACACCGCCGCTGGAAGAACCACACCGATATACGTGTTGCCCAAGTGTAGCCACTGAATCGTCAAATAATGCACAATCATTGCAGTCGCAGACGGAATAATCATCGTAGCGATCAATAAAGCGAATACGGCATCTCTACCTTTGAATCGAAACAGTGCCAGTGGATACGCCGTCATGCAAGATAAAATAATATTGGCCACCACACCGATCACGGTAATCACAACCGTGTTCATAATGTAGCGCGGAAAGTTCATATAATTCCACACCTGCACATAGTTTGCAAAATCAATAAAGGTCGGTAAGATCGCAGGTGGATTGGAAAAGACATTGCGTCCTGGCATTAAAGACACGCTAAGTAGCCATAGAAACGGCCCGGTCATCAGCAGCGCAATTAACAGGAGCAGCGCATAAATGACCGTATACCGAAGCACCTTTTTCACCAAGCGCATAGTGGCAGCAGACGACACGACATGTTCACGAGAATGCTCCATTGCTTTGTTCATGAGTACGTCTGTACACCGCCTTTCCGGTTCAGACGGAACACAAGGATGCTTAGCGCACCAACGATCACACTAACGATCAATCCAAGCGCAGAAGCATAGCCGAAATTAAACTGCTCCAGCCCCTTCTGGTAAATGTACAAACTAGACGTTAACGTCGCATTACCCGGGCCACCCTTCGTTAATACAAACATCTCGTCAAATACTCGAATCGCGCCCATCAGCGAGATCAACGTACAGAACAGAATATGTGGACGTAGCAGTGGAATCGTAATGCGTAATACGGTCTGCCAGCGACTCGCTCCGTCGATCATCGCTGCTTCATACAGCTCGGACGGAATCGACTGAAGTCCTGCCAGATACAGCACCATATAATAGCCAAGCCCTTTCCAGAGCGTGATGAACATGAGCGCATACAGCGCGGTACTACTCGTCGACAACCAGCCCACCTGCTCCTGAATAACGCCGAGCTGCATCAGGATATAGTTGACCACACCATTGCTGCTGAACAGCCAGCTCCACATGAGCGCGACCGCAACCATCGACGTTACGACTGGCACATAGTAGGCGGCGCGAAAAGCTTTGATTAATGGCAAGCGTGTGTTGACCAGAATCGCCATCAGGATCGAGATGATCTGGATACACGGTACGATCAATACATACACAAGCGAATTCCATAATGAGATCAGAAAGCTGCGATCATGCACAGCCGTTACATAATTTTCAAAGCCTACATAATGCGTTTCGCCAATGACTGAATAATCCGTTAGCGATAGCGGAATACCATACAGAATCGGCCATAATACGAATACGCCTATAATCAGCAAACCGGGAGCCATAAACGCCCACGCGGCAAACGTCTCGGTTCTCATCCATCTTGTCATGCGCGTCCACCGCCTTTTCAGGGTCAGTCCGTTCTCATTTTCAGATGATATGAATACATGTGACATGAATCGCTGCGATACATAATCTGCGTCAACTACTGCATTGGTTAAGTGAGGTCATGTGGATTAAAATATTCTATTTACTGCTTGAGGATCTGGTTCACTTCCTGCTCTGCCGTACTGAGCCCTTGCTGTGGATCTTTGCCATTCAGAAAAATCTCCTGTAGCTGTACGGCAATCGCGGAGTTGATATCACCGGCATTCGGTACACCAACCATATAATCCACTGCTTTATCCAGACTTTCCGCCGAAGCGACCTTCGCCTGAGCTTCCAGTGAATTGTTGTTTTCCGTGAAGTACGCGTCCTTGATCGACTCCTTTGTACTTGGCAATGTATTCGCCGCCTTGGCAAAGGAAGTCTGATTGGTCGCGTCGGTAATAAATTTGGCAAACTCCGCCGCTTGCTCCAGCTTGTCCGACTTGGCGGGTACAACCAGATTCATCGTATTGGACAGTCGAACATCCGCTTTACCTGTTGGGAGCGGTACGGCGATTGTATTTTGATACACATCAGGTGCAGCCGTTTTGATAAAGTTAATAAACGTCGGCCCTGCGATCTCGAACGCCGTTTGCTCGCTAGAGTAGTACTGAATTTGCTTGTCAAAATTCGCATCCTCGCCAACCAACACGCCTTGCTGGATCAACTGCTGCATATGCTGAATCATTTGCAGTGCCTCAGGTGTATTGAAGGCGGCAGCTGTTTTATCATCGTTTAGAATCGGAATGCCTTCGACCGGTAGCAGTCTTGCTGCAAATGTAAGTGCATAGCCGCTCGCTCCCGTCTTCGCTTTAACCTGGCGTGCCCATTCGTTCAGCTCATCGCGTGTTTTCGGCGGATTTGCTGGATCGAGTCCCGCCTGCTTCACCAGTCTAGTATTCATGTACAACACTTCGGTACCGGTATACCATGGCAATGCATATGGCTTGCCCCCAAGTACCGTCGAATTGAAGATACCCTCAAAGTAAGACTCACGCTCTCCATCCTTCAAATACGGCGTCAAATCCGCCAATGCTCCCTTGGAAGCCATCTGATTCGCAAACTCCGTATTTAAATTTACGACATCCGGTACGTTACCACTCGCAATTCCGGTTAATAGTTTATTGGAGATGGCATCGTATGGATAATCACTCCATTCGACCGTGACGCCGGGGTGGTTTTTTTGGTATTCTGAGATTAGATTATTAAAATAATCATTAAAAGTTGGTTGCAGGGCAATCGTCCAAAATTTAACCGTTACGCGTCCATCTTCTTCTTTATTACTCCCGGCATCTGTCCCGCACGAACTGAGCAAAGAAGCGAACAGAACAGCTAGCAGACCTAGTATCGTCAAGCGTTTCATCTTCTTATTCACAGGCTTCATTCCTTTCATAGTGTCAATCAGCTCCTTCTGCTCTACCGTTTCCGTACTGTAACTATATGTAGCTTGCAATAGAGAAAGCATAGATGCAGCTTTCCCTTGCCCTTGTCACGCATTATATCAAATTAAAATGTAACAAAAAAGGGATGAACAGGAATTAAAAGGTAATCGTACCCGGATTGCATAGCAGCATGGCTTAATTATCAGCGAGGAAGGTGAGTTAGATGCAACCTGCATGGATTTTACTGGCAGTCGGAATTGCTGCAATACTGTTGGTCGCCGTCTGGATCATTCTGATGCTGTTCTCCCAGCCGCGCAAATGGATCAACCACCATACACCAAGACCGGATGATGTGAACACGACGATAGCAACGGATACCACCACATCAGCGCGTAATGTAGTCGATCTTGCTGATTTTCGGCAACGCCGAAGCGCTCCCGGCAAAGAGACGAAGCGAAATAACCAATTACCCGAGCAGCTACTCAAGCGCGACCAGCTTCAAGAGCACAAAAAAGCAGTACCTGCGACCGTACGTCCACTTCCCTTATCCAAGTCCGGCGAAGTGCCGAAGCTTCGATTACAAAAGTGCTCCTATTGTAAAAAAGAAGTTCATCGACTGACCTTCTACGCCACAGATAACGGCGGATTGGTCGGCGTATGTAAAGATTGCGAACCGATCGCCAAGCGACAGGATCTACTCCCGCTCTAGTGGTAGCCTAGCGATCTCCCAACAGGATATTTTACAGAAAACAGGTGAGAACGATGCAACATATGTATCCGGAATCAGCTTCTAGCGGCGATATCGAGCCCGCACATGAACAAAGCATAGACACAACCGAAGAAAACTCCGGCAAGGTATGCTCCCGCTGCGGCGAATGGCATCCGCTCTCCCATTACTTAAAGCGCTCCGGACGAAGATCCGGTCGTTCACGCCGCCGTGGTACATGTCGTGCCTGCCGCAAACAGCTCAGAAACGCTGATGCCGAGCTATCTACACCAGCCGATATAACAGCGCTCCACCATACGGCGATCTCGACAGCTGATCAGCTCGAAGTTATACAAACCAATATGAACCAAACAGATAACCCAAGCACCAAACCACTCACCAAGCGAGATATCCATAACGAATCAGGCAATGGAATCGTTACAGCACGCCCTATTCGTAGCCTCCCATCCATTCAAGCTAGCGATATCCGTGGACAGGGACTCGATCTATCCGTCCTGCGCCCCACTCGTCGCGGTATTGTCCACATGCGTGGTCGCACAGACAAGGGACGTCGCTGGCATCAAGAAACCGATCTGGAAACAGCCATCACGCTAGTCAAAGAATACGCAGCCGTCGTCGTCAACCGCCACACCATTCGCAGACTATATAGCAACCGCTCGTTCCGCAAATACATCCTGGAACGCGACCACTACACCTGCTACTTCTGCGGCGGTCCCGGCGACACCATCGACCACCTGCTCCCCCGCGCACGCGGCGGACACACCACACCACTCAACTGCGTATGCGCTTGCAACCTATGCAACCAAGCCAAAGCCGACCACGACCTCAACGATTTCATCCAACCCGCAGATTCGGAGAGGTCATAGAGAAACCTAGAAATTTAGAAACTAAGAACATTGTGTTGACCTTGATTGCCCTCCAACCTTTAAGTGAATGATTTGCACTCTAGTCTTTACACCACTGAACAGGTTGCGATCCGCACAGAACGGAGGCAAGGAAATAAGGGAAAAGGACGACTTTGGAACCCAGGAATCTACATTCACTCCTAATCCGTAGATTCCTGGGTTCCACCTGAGGACGTTCCCTTATTCCTTGCCATAGTGGTTGCCGAAATCCCACCAGCCTAGCAACACCAAAGCGCAAATTTCCACCCACCCATTCCCATTTTTAGTATTGAAGCCGCTTACGTAATGCATTATGATAAAAACATCATACGCAGAGCGTTGGAGGTCAGGATGAGCAAATATCAATTCATCTGGTGTGAAGGTGTATGCGGCTACGGCGGTGTCACCTCACTTGGAGTCATGGCGATGCATTATATGGATCATACCTTTGTACTGACGCTGGACGGCATTATGGGAGAAGTGTCACGCACGGTACCGCTCTTTTTATTATGTGGCTACTTGCTCGGTGAAATGATCTGGCGCTGGAAATCCGTCCGTTCTCAAGCTAATAAATAACGAACGATCGAAACGGCCAACTCGAATCGAACCCATACTCTCAACTTAACTATCAACCCAAAACAGCCCTGTTCACAGCAGCACAGTCCAGCACATGACTGATCTGCACACCTGAACAGGGCTGTTTTCAGCTAATCCCTACCATCAACCCATGGCATCCTTTAGCAATCCAGATGCAACATGAAGCACACCACATCCGTCAGATTCCTTTGACTGATACAATCATTCTGTATCGTCATCGACGTTCGAATCTTTTTTCCTATCCTTCTTATCTTGGGCTTCCCTTTGCCCATCAGCCAACGTTTCCGGTGAGTTGTCATCCAGGTGATCTGGCAAGCTCGTTAGCTCTATACCTTCAAATTGACGAATGAGCATCTCCAGATGCTGTTCAGTTCGTTCCAGCGCTTGCTCTGCAGTATCTAGATCAATCGGCTCTTCCAGCAATAATAGACGCGCACGCTCTAACGACTGAAAGCTTTGTTCCTGAAAAGGGCCGATTTGCAAATGATCCGGCTGGGTTTCATTGATACGACTGGCGATATCACGATGATGACTGCTCAATGCTTCCCAGCGCTCCATATCTAGTTTTTTCCTTAAATCCAGTTCTTCGGGATAACTAAGCAATGCCAGACGCTGCTCCTGTAATCGCTCCATAGCTGCGCTAATCTGTAAGCTATCTTCATAAGCGCGTGCATAATGAGGGGTGCCACCCAGCAGATTGTGAACCATTTGCGGACATAATCGGTCGATTCGCTGCAGCCAGTGCTTCATTTCCTCATACCGCTCCTGCTGTTCGTGTAGATGAGCATTGGCATAATGCCCTTCGAGCTTTGCCCATTCGCGTGCATACCAATCAGGGAGTAATTCATATTCCTCTAATAATCGCTTGGCTTCCTCTGATACTTGCATCGCTTGCTCACGAAAACGAAGCATGTCCTGCACCAGTCGCTGCGCCTGCTGTACATGACGTTCCAGCGTACGTCTTGCAGCTGTTGCGCCAATCTGATCGCCGCGTGCCTGAAGCTTACGCATTCGCTGCTGATCATTACGCGCCATCTCGATAAGAGCCAGCGGATTCTCTTCTCCGCCGATATACAATCCTTCACGTGTAACGAACGCTTGTAGCTCAGCGGCAAGCTGCTCCAAATCATGCGTGGCATCAGACACAAATATCGCTTCCGTATCGGCAGACTCATGCGCTGTTTCCATCGCTTCATCATCAGCCGTCGATGGAGCATTTGCAGTACTTAAGACGTCCAAAGGTACTGTGCCGTGAAGCAAAGCATGCTGTTGCTCCAAAGGAACAAGCTGTTCCTCTACTAGCATTAATTCATGTTCCAATCTGCTCAGCTCTAAACGTGAACGAGATAACGACATAAGCGGTAGTCGAATCGAGCGCACAACAGATCGACACTGCTGTATGTACTGAAGATGTTGCTCTGCATCCTGACGAAGCTGCGATTGAAGCATCGTTTTATCTCGGCTTCCATGGTTTGAAATATCTGTATTCAGCGCGTCCGAGCCTAGCAGAATTCCAATCCGATGCTCGATTTTGCCAATCTGACGCTGAATAACCGTTCGACGTCTGAGTAGTGTACGACGCGTCGATAATCGGCGCTGTAATAGCACTGCTAATGTCAATAGGGCTGCAATCAATACGGCGATACCAATTTGGATAACAAGCTGGCGTTTAAGATGCAGGTTCTGACTTTGCTGCTTGGTCATTTGCTCCGTGTCTGGTGTGAGGGGTAACGGATTACCTTCATCCGTGCTATAGCCACCCGGATCTGAGGCAGGCTGAAGACCATTAATATATTCGCTCACCGCAATGACCCCACCGGCTACATCTCCATTTTTGGCATGAGGCACGAACTGAGTATCGGTCACACCACGTACACTCGCTGCCCGGCTAGCAGCAATCTGTGCAGCCAAATCGTCGTTTTCAAAAGCGATATGCACAAAGTTAGGATTCGTCGTAACGAGTAACAGCAACTCATTCGAGCGGAGCCCAAACTCATCGTACAACTGATCTGCCAGCTTCATCCCATCTTGCTCGGTATAACCGGATGCCGTCATCACATATAGCTTATAATGATGATTCGCAAGAGCACGGTTCATTCGCTCGATATCCTGGTCGGTAAATAACCCGGCATCATCCTTCACATGAGTTCTTAACTGCGCAAAGGATGCTTGTGTACCTTTTGCCTCGGTTACAGATGGGAAGACAAAACCTATATGGATCATAAGCCAAGAGAGCAGCAATATACAACCTAGTCGAAATAACCGTTCCATTCGGCTCCCCTTTAGATGTTCAACTCCAGAACGCCAGGCGTTCGAGTAAGATAGATTGTAATTGTATGACATCATTATATAGTATATACAGTAGGATATTGATTTAGCGTAAAATCATTTTTCGATATATCTCGTTAGAAGAACATTAACACTGAAGATGTATGATATTTTGTTGATGCAAAAATCTTTTTTCATTTCACCTCGTGTTAGAAGAACATTAACACTGTAAAGGAGACATTATGAACTCATCTATCTCGAATCAAGCGCAGACTGCACATCTATTATCCCTCAACATCGGTATGCCCGTCCATGTCGAATGGAACGGAAAGTCTGTCTATACCGGCTTTATCAAAACACCGTCCACCGCATCACTCTCGATTAGCTCAGATGGGATCGAGCAGGATGGTCAGGGCGATCTGAAAAATCACGGTGGGCCTGACAAAGCAGCTTGTGTCTACTCCGCTGATCATTATCCATGGTGGAGCGAACAGATGAACCGTACATTTGAAGCGGGCGCGTTTGGTGAGAACTTTACCGTTCAAGGACTGCAAGAGCATGAGGTCTGTATCGGCGATACGTACCAGGTCGGAACTGCAATCGTCCAAGTAAGCCAGCCTCGCCAACCCTGTTTCAAGCTGTCGGCTCATCTAGAACGTAGCGAAATGATTCTGCGCGTCCGTGATACGGGTTATTCTGGCTTCTACTTCCGCGTCCTAACTTCCGGAACCGTCACCGCTGGCGAACCATTCCAGTGGCTACATCGCGAAGGCAACGGTACAACCATTGCTGAATGCAATCGCATTTTATATCACGAAAAAGGTAATACTCCTGCCCTGCAACAGCTCTTAAACGAGCCCGCACTGGCAACGTCGCTACATAAACATTTGAGTAAACGATTAGAAAAGTAATGGTGAGCGAAGTTCGAATAGGCTGTTGGCTTATGTAGGAATGATGGATATCAAGATCTGAAAATCATTTTTCTCATGTCGCCTCGCTTTCATCATACGCAATGCTGGCTAGAAACGAGGATAAGCAGACGCACAGGACTTAAAATCCTGTGGTCCGTTGCAGGCAGAAGGTTGAATCCTTCCGATAACTCTTGTACCATGACCGATAATAATGTTAGGTTACGCCGCTCGAAAACTTGCTTGAAGCATGTATGTTTTTGATGAACGGAAACCTTGAATTTAATTCGCTTAAGGTACTAGTGATATCGGTTGTACCAGCTCCATCCTCCCACTCAAGTGCTGAGCAGGAACTCCAATCTTATGCTCAGCACTTTTCCTCACCCAAACAAGAACATATGTTCTTGTTTGTTTCAGGCTTTTATATTAAACTAATCATGACTAAAAAGCCAGCCATCCTACATACACGAAGATCTCAAACCTCAAGAATAGAGCTATTTTTAGTAAAACTTATCTTTTTGGAGGCTTTGGGATGACAGAGTTACTAGATCCTCGTAACGATTTTTTGTTTAAACGAATCTTTGGAAGTGAAGAAAATGAAGATGTACTACTCGCATTTTTAAATCGGACGTTTACCGATGCCAACCAACCACCACTAAGCGAAATTATCGTGCTCAACCCGTATATCGAGAAGGATTCACCACTGGATAAGCAATCTATTTTGGATATTCGCGCACGAACAGCGGAAGGTGAGTTAATTAATGTTGAAATGCAGCTATTTAACCGCTATGATATGGAAAAACGCACCTTATTTTATTGGAGCAAGCTCTATGCTTCTCAGCTCATTGAAGGACAATCATATAGCACATTAAAACGATGTGTGACGATCAACATTTTAGACTTTGCATTACTTAAAAACGAACTTTATCATAATGTGTTTCACTTACGCGAGGATCAAACCGGAATTGCCCTGACCGATGATATCGAGATTCATTTTCTAGAGTTGCCTAAACTCCAAGTCTCATTTAGCTCTTTAAAACAAGGTGGTTTAGCCAACTGGCTACTCTTTCTAAAAGGTGTAACACCTGATAAATGGGAGGTGCTAACGATGAATGAACCGAAGCTCAAAAAAGCGATGGATACGCTAGAATTTCTCAGCCAGGATCAAGAAGCACGTATGCTCTACGAAGCCAGACAAAAGTACCTGCATGACCAAGCCTCTTTAATGGAAGCCGCCCAAAACGCCGAAAAATACGGCTTTAATTCTGGCATGGAGAAAGGTCTTCAACAGGGCATTGAACAAGGGATTGAACAGGGCATTGAGCAAGGCATTCAGCAAGGCATTCAGCAAGGCTTCGAAAAGGGCGTCGAACAAACAGCCCTTCGCCTATTAGCTCTAGGACTAGACACCGAAACCATTATTAAAGCGACCGGGCTAAACGAAAATCAAATTCGTGCTTTAGCCGATACTGAACAATAGAATCGAGTTGCATACTAGTCATATCGCAAATAAAAAGCCACGCCATCAGGAAATTCCTGCTCTGACGTGGCTTTCTTGTACCTGTCTAGTTCATCCACTCGATTATCTATTTACCCTTACATATGAACTGCCGCTCCACCTACTGACGATCCAACCATTTCAATGCCCGTGCCTCATTATCTCCAGCAGATCCGGGCGATAAACGAATGCTTAGCTTATGCTCAAATGGCGTCATCAGATTTACCAGCAGCGTACGACAATCCTGCGGATACGAGGCTTCGCGGACGCCAGGCGCTGTATGCTGTGCTGCGCCACCTGACAGTACCATCCAATCCTCGCCACTCTCTACACGGATCAGTCCGTCCTTCCACAGCGATACTGCATCACCAGATAACGGCTCCAGCTCGCCATCCTCAGCTACAATGACCGATTCTTCGCCAAAAATTAACGAAATCTGGGTCATCACTTCCTCTGGCTCAGTTGAGCGAATGTACAGATCAAGACCACCGACCTGCTCGACCACTTCAGCTTCTACCCGATATTCACATGTATGCGTAGCTTCGCGGAATTGATGGGGTAGCAGATACCACGGACTCACCTCGCGTGAGGCAGACGCTGGAAGTTGTTCTTTCGGAATCGGACTATTGTAGCCCTTATGATACGTGCCGCTCATCACATAACCGCGATCCGTTTCCGTTAAGGTCTGCATCGGGACAAAGCCGGGTCCAAAATACGACGCAACCTGTACACCAAGCAACCGCACCCCACCATGACGAAGCGCGAGCAGCGAGGACGTTTCTGTCATCATGGTCAGGCTTGTGGCTTCATGGCGCATCCGCAGAACAGGCGCACCAAAGTCCAGATGCGGACGGCTGTACCGAATCACATTATGATGCCCCGCACCAGCCACTTCTGCCACATACTGTTCGCGATGAAAATCACCGTTAATCATGCGACGATACCGCTGAGGCAATTGTCCGGGTAGTGCACCATCTCCATCGGTACGTGGATAGAGCAGCATCCCGATCAGCGGATTGTTCGCAACGCTAAAGGTTTCCTGCACCGCATCTGTAGCCAGCTGCTCCATCGCAGCAAATTGCGGATTCCGGTCGATCGTATTCATAAAATAATACGATAACAGATAGCTTTCCATCGAAAAGGTCTGTCCAAAGTCTTGACGACCCGAATAATCAGTCACCACTTCCCCAGATGGATGGATCAGATACATCATCATGTCCAGATTACGACGTACCGGCTCCAGTAATTCGGGACGATCCAGCTCACGAGCCGCATGGATGAGCATCACATCACTCACTGCGTTATAGATACCGTTGCTACGCTCGGTCCATTCTCCATCTGCTGTGATATCCAATCCTTCGGCTAGCCATTGATCGGCACGCTCCTTGAGACGATCATCACCGAAAATGCGGTATAAAAACCCGAGCGCTGCACAGAGTACCCAGCGATGATTCGGCGTATGACAGCCGCCTGTTAGCATGACAGACATGGAGCGCTCCAGAAATAGCCGCATATTCGCAATCGTCTGCTCTGCTCCTGTCCATGTTTCACGAGATAGCAACAGATAGAGCTGTGCATAGCCGACAACGACAAAGCCTGTATCCGGTGGTGAATGAAAGTTCGTCCAGCCCGGCGAGATCGAGCCATCCTCATGCTGGAAGCGAAGCATATATGCAGACGCTAGCTCCAGTCGATTCAATAGCTCTGGATCACGATAATAGACCGAATCGGGATTCACGAGTGCTGCCGTCCAGACGCCCATCCAGACGGGAGTTCCTACACTATGGTTCGGCCATGGAATACCGTTGTACGCATCCTTCACTCCGCCATAGTAGCGGCTGTCCGGCTCCATGATCTGATTGTACATGCCGTGTTCGACCCATTCTTCATTGAGGTTAATCAACTTATCCAGCGTCTGCATCGGTTATACTCCTCTCGTACTTCCGGTGTGGCGTGCCGCGATTTTACTTGTTAACAAGTTATGGCTTTGTTCAATTTCATCAGGCTGACAGGCAGCCTTCAGCTCGTATACTTTGACAGGTGCATAGTCGATTATATCCAGGAAACGATCGAAGAATTCCATATCGCCGCTGTGTACATATGGACACCAGTGATCAGACAGACCGAGCGTCTCATGAATATGTACGCCAATAATATCTTCCTTCATCAGATTCGCTTCCTCGGCATTATGATACAGACCCATCCTATCCATCATCATACCGTGTCCGATATCATACCAGAGGTAGACCGGTGCGCCCTTCATGCGCTCACGTACCGTTTTCGCTTCGGACAGTGTAGGCATTTGATAGCAACGTGAGCGTGTCTCAATACCAAAGGCAATATCATACCCTTTGGATAAAGTACGATCACACACCTCTTCTAGACTGTGCTGAATCCGTTCGAGATATGTCGCGGATAGACTCTCACGGCGCTCCAGCATCTCAGACCATAGCTTCTGGTACGCTGGTGAATCCTTACCCTGCTCATGGTAGATGCCTTTTAATTCCTCGTCGATATTGTAGGAAAAAGGGACTTCGCCTGGATGTACAACAACGGCCTTTGCTCCATAACGATGCGCGTACTCTGCTGAACCCACGAGCAGGTCGATTGCCTTTTTCCGCTTTTCCTTATCTTCAAAACCAAGAAGTACCGAATCCGTACCGTAATCTGGATCAGGTGTATGTGGGAATGTATTATGCACGCTGGATACACCGATCTCTCCGCGTTCAATCATCGGCTCGATCGTTTGCAGCATTTCCTTGGTCACATTATAGTTCAGCTCTACATATTGAAATCCAAGCTGCTTGATTTCCTCAATCATAGATGCTCCGTTACCTGGATGACTCTTAATATTCCAACACGTAGAAAATGAATATTCGCCTTTGGATGTGTACATAGTCAATCTTCCCTCTCTCTATATCGTAAGGCAGGCTCGCTTCTTGCTCGCTAACCATACCTCCGTAGTAAAAAGGATGCGGCCCCCTATACGGGAAGCCGCGATCCAGTCTTTGTTTATGTGATTGGATAAGGTACAAGCACAAGATTAACCTTTAACCGCACCCAGCATAACGCCGCTAACAAAGTAGCGTTGCAGCCAAGGATAGACGATCAGAATCGGCACGGTTGCAAAGATAACACTGGCTGCCTTCAAGCTCTCTGGCATCATATTACCTGCACCAGCCACTTCATTACGCATCAGCTCGGTTGCCATATTGTTCTGGATCAGTTGATACAGCTTCAATTGTAGCGGATACAGCTCTGGACTGTTAATGTACATCAGTGTATCCATGAATCCGTTCCAGCGTCCTACCGCGTAGAACAGACTCAGTGTTGCGATAACAGGCATAGACAGCGGCAAAATAATACGCAGTAACGTACGGAAATGACTACTACCATCAATCTCTGCCGCTTCCTCCAGACTGTCAGGTATACCTTTAAAGAACGAGATCATAATAATCAGATAAAACGGACTGATCAATCCTGGTAAAATAAGCGCCCACATCGTATCCAGCAGGTGTAGATTACGCACCAGAATGTACTCTGGGATAATACCGCCGCTGAAGAACATCGTGATAATGATGACAACCATGAAGAAGCCGCGGCCTTTCAAATTCGACTTGGACAGCGGATAAGCTGCCGCAATCGTCATTACCATACAGAACAGAGTGAATACTGCTGTCAGCATGACCGTAAAGCCAAGTGAACGAATCATCGACGGATCACTAAACACTTTCACATACGCTTCAAAGGTTAACTCTTTCGGGAACAGCGTAACTTCGCCTGACATAATCGGACGTGATGAACTCAGCGAGATCGCGAGTACGTGGATAAAAGGGAATATACAGATGAGAACTGAAATCGCGATGAGCGTCATATTCACAATATCAAAAACGCGATCACCACGGCTGACGTTAGGTTTGACTTTAACACTTTCCGTGTCATTAACGCGAGCTGCTTCTGCCATTATAAAATCCCCTCCCCGGTCGTTTTCTTCGCTGCCAGGTTCGCACCCAGTACGAATATGAGTCCAACTACAGCCTGGAATAAACCAACTACCGTTGCCAGTGTGTACTGTCCAGATTCTAGACCGATCCGGTACACGAATGTACTCAGTACATCGGAGTAGTCTTGAACCGCTACGTTACCGATAACATACGGACGCTCGAAGCCGATCGTTACCATGTTACCGAGGTTAATAATTAGCAAGGTTACGATGGTTGGAGTGAGTCCTGGCAGTGTGATGTGCCAGATCCGACGCATACGAGTCGCTCCATCCACTTCGGCTGCTTCGAACAGCTCTCGGTTGATCCCCGTCAGTGCAGCCAGGTAGAGGATTGTTCCCCAGCCTGCGCTTTGCCATACACCTGTCAGCAGATACGTAACTAACCAGTAATTGGGATCGGTCAGGAACGGAATTGGTTGGAATCCGAACGACACCCACAGATTGTTAATGAAACCGGATTGTGTGCCAAATACTTGGTATACGATCCCCCCGATAATAACCCAGGAGATAAAGTGTGGAATATAGAGAATGGTCTGTGAAAGTTTCTTAAACCAAGCCGTCTTCACCTCATACAGCATAATCGCAAGGATCAGCGGTGCCGGGAACGAAACGATCAGGTCCAGAATATTCAACATCAGTGTGTTACGAAGAGTACGATAAAAATCCTGGTTTTGAAAAACCTCTCGAAAGCCATCCCAACCAATCCATTCACTACCGTTAATACCCTGGAAAAAGTTAAAATCTTTAAAGGCAATCTGTACGCCGTACATAGGTCCATATTTGAATATGATGAAGTAAGCGAGCGGCAAAATGAGTAGGAAATACAGCTGCCAGTATCTTCTCAGGTAGGTGGACGTCTTCACTGTCGTACTCCCCTTTCAACTTATAAATAGGGAAGTCGCCTGTGCCTGATCGCCAGGCGACTTCCAATCCCTTGCATATCTTTCATGTCAAACGTTCTTACTTCGCTGCGCCGCCCTCTTGGAATACTTTGGTACGTTCATCCAGAATCGCCTGTCCGCCACTACTCATATAATCTTTGAGCAGGGCCTCATAGGTAGCATCAAACTGTGCCGTTGGTGCCATGGTCGATTTAACGATTAACTGCGAATATTTATCCTGTAGTGCACTACCATACTTCGCTTCCGCTTCAATCGGTTTGTTGAACTTCACCGGTGCAATCGTATCGGTATTGGAGATTTCCACCGACTTACGCATATCTGCCTGATATTCTTCCGGCACTTGCATAATGTAGGCATCGTTGTTTTGCTCTTCCGTACCTGCTACTTTACCGTTAGCAATGATCGCCATATCGCCGTAGTTGTACAGACGATTTTGCGCTTCGGTCGAAGCATCTTCTTTTGTGATTGGTACGCCGTCTTTCATGGTGTAGTTTTCACCTTCGACACCATTTTGCATATCGAATACGTTTTTATCAGATGCCATCCAGTCCAGATATTTGATTGCCTCTACCGCTTTGCTGCTCGATTTTGGAATCATAATGTACAGACCGTTGGACGCATATTCCGGCTTCGCATGTTTGCCTTCGTTGTTTGTAAACACATCGGTTGGCGTCAGCTTGGCATCCTTGTTATTGGCTTGCAGGTTTTTGTACGTACCGTTATAGGTGAAGTACAGCTCGCCTGCATCCTCCGTGTAAAAGCCAACTTTACCGTTTTGTACATCCTGCCACAGCTGCTTCTTGTCTTCATCCAGACCGAAATCGCTACTGATCAAGCGTTCATTGTACAGCTTGTTCATGAATTTCAGTCCGTCCTTGAATCCAGGCAGCAGGGTTGGATAATCGCTAGAACCGAGCTTTTGCGTCAGGGTGTATTTTTGCTCATCCGTTAATGGCTGTTGTACAAAAGACCAGAGCAGCGGCTCATATTGCGCCGGAGCGATTGTCATTCCGAATGGAATCAAGCCATTGCCGACTTTGCCTGGATCTTTATCTTTAAATGCTTTGAGTGTGGTGTACAGCTCATCCGTCGTTTGTGGTACTGGCATTTTCAATTTATCCAGCCAGTCCTGACGAATATAGGAAGCGTATTTACCAAGTACGGAGCGTTTGCCCGGAATCGCAAATTGCTTACCTTCAATTTGTCCATAGGAGAGTGTATCTTCACCAAGGAATTTTTTCAGGTTCGGACCATATTGGTTCAGCAGATCCGTTAGATCGGTCAGACCGCCCTGCTGTGCATAACGGTTGAATGTTCCTTGATCGTAAGTGAATACGATATCCGGCACATCGCCGCCACTTGCCATCAATACATTCAGCTTTTGTAGCTCTTCGGAACGTGGGATCGGTACATATTGAACATCAATTTTGTTTGGTGCTCCAAAACGCTCATTGACTAGTTTGGTTAAGTAGTTGTCGCTGATCGTTGAACCTGCAGGAGAATTACCACGGTCGAACACTTCGACTTTCAGAACAGATTTGCCATCCGAAGTCGTTGCTCCGGCGTCACTGCTTGAACTAGAACAACCTGCGAGTAATGCCGTACCTGCGAGTACAGTTGCCAGCATCATACCGGACCAACTCTTAAACTTTGTTTTACTAGAAATCAACTTCATTTTGCCAACCCCTTTATTCACTTTTCTCCCTTTTTAGTTTTAATGACTTGATAAGTTATTTTATCTGCCATAATTTCTCGTTTGGGATGACCCTAGTATGACATTACGAAGCAAATTTGCTCAATAAACTTGTTTCCAAGTATAAACACAGCTTGGAAAAGCACTGTCACTACAAGGTTTGTAACCGCATCGCTTTTATATTTAACGCATAATGTAATATACATGTAATATATAGCGATGCGACTACATAAACCTATAGACTAGCGCTTAAAGTTCGCTAACAATGAAGAAGTGTGCTCTTTTGATTTGCAAAAATCCTTTTCCATTCCACCCCGTGCCAGAAGTTCGCTAACACTGGAAATAACTTATTTGTTATAAGCGCCTTCTTGGAATGCTTTTGTACGCTCATCCAGGATCGCCTGTCCGCCACTACTCATGTAATCCTTGATCAGGGAATCATAGGTAGCGTCGAATTGAGCGGTTGGAACCATCGTCGCTTTTACCACCAGTTGATCGAACTTATCCTGCAGCGCACTACCATATTTCGCTTCGGATTCAATTGGTTTATTAAAGTTGATCGGTGGGAACGTATCACTATTGGCAATCGCAATAGATTTACGCATATCCGCCTGGAACTGTTCTGGAACTTGAGTGATATACGCTTCGTTATTTTGCTCATCTGTACCGATGATTTTACCGTTTGCGATAATAACCATATCACCATAGTTGTAAATGCGGTTCGTTACATCCGCAGGTGCATCGGGTTTGAGGATTGGAATACCGTCTTTCATGGTGTAGTTTTCGCCCTCAACGCCGTTTTGCATATCCAGTACGTTGGTGCCAGATGCCATCCAGTCCAGATATTTGATGGCTTCAACTGCTTTTGTGCTTGATTTTGGAATCATAATATACAGACCATTTGGTGAATATTGTGGCTTCAGGTGTTTACCTTCGTTGTTTGTAAATACATCAATCGGTGTCAGTACCGCTTTTGGATTGTTTTTCAGCAGGTTATCGTAGGAGCTACCAGCGTAGTACGGGTTATCTGCATCTTCAGAGAAGAAACCGACTTTACCGTTCTGCACATCCTGTCCAAGTTGCTTTTTATCCTTATCTAGACTGAAGTCAGGACTCAGCATACCTTCGTTGTACAACTTGTTCATGAATTGCAGACCTTCTTTGAAGCCTGGCAACAGGATTGGATAGTCACGTGAGCCCAGCTTTTGAGCCAGTGTATACTTTTGCTCGTCAGTCAGTGGCTGCTTAATGAACGACCACAGAAGCAATTCAGATTGTGCAGGTTCAATGGTCATTCCGAATGGAATCAAGCCGCTACCTGCTTTACCTGGATCTTTTTCTTTAAAAGCTTTGAGCGTGTTATACAGCTCGTCTGTTGTTTTAGGTACTGGCATTTTCAGATCGTCCAGCCAGTCCTGACGAATAAATGAGGCGTACTTACCGAGTACAGAGCGTTTACCTGGAATCGCGTACTGTTTACCTTCGATTTGACCGTAAGCCAGTGTCTCGTCGCCGAGGAACTTTTTCAGGTTAGGGCCATACTGGTTCAGCAGATCCGTCAGATCTGTCAAACCGCCTTGCTGTGCGTAACGGTTAAATGTAGCTTGATCGTATGTGAATACCACATCCGGTACATCGCCACCACTTGCCATCAATACATTCAGCTTTTGCAGTTCTTCGGAACGCGGGATGGGTACATATTGAACATCAATGTTGTTCTTGGCACCAAAGCGCTCATTGACCAGCTTGGTTAAATAGTTATTTGTAATAGTTGAGCCTGCTGGTGAATTCCCCCGGTCAAAGACCTCAACCTTCAATACGGATTTGCCGTCAGAGGTGGTAGCTCCAGATTCACTTCCTGAACTTGAACAACCTGCTAGTATGGCTGTGCCTGCGAGCATAACCGCCAGTATCGTTCCGGTGAATCCCTTCATCCATTTCTTTCCTGAATACGCTTTCATTTTCCCATCCCCTTTTATCGGCTTTTCCCCTATGATCTCATGACTGTTCGAACCAAGCTCTCATTTTGTTTCTTGCACTTAGGGTTGTCCCAATTATGGATTCACATTTCAAAAGGCTCAATAAACTTGATTCCTGTGATAAACACAGAAAGATAACGCTTACATTGGATGTAATGAACTAAATTCGCACAATAAACGATTTTCCGCAGGCAATAAACCGCATAACAGCGGGCTTCAGGGCATACAACGAAAGAAGCGTGTCAACTTGCACACGCTTCTTTTGATTAGCAGAATTGAGTTTATTTCATGGATTTTCGCTCAAAAAACACCATAAATTAACCAACAGTTTATCGTTCGATACTCAATTTTTGTAGTTCTATTCAAAGCAGTTTACGGGCAAATACACTAACTGCTATTGGGTAGAGATATACTAAAAACACTCTAATGGATGTCAATTCACTCTATTTATTTGCGTTGCTCTCCTGGGGAACTGATCACACTCCCTGGCTTCATTTTGAGTTTGCGATAGTCGCCAGGTGTGACACCGATAATTCGCTTGAATACCCGTCCAAATGTGATCGAATTCGCATAGCCGACTTGAATCGCAATATTTTGAATGGTATCTTCTGTGGAATAGAGTAACTCTTCGGCACGTCGTAAACGAAGCTGAACGAGCAAATCAATGAATTTGACATCAAGCTCTGCCTTAAACAGATGGCTGACATACTTAGGTGTCACATTAAATCGTTCGCTCAAATGGTTTAGCGATAGATCTGGATTCGCAAAATGCTCCTCCATATAAGCTTTCATATCATTAATGAGTGCCCGTTGATTCGTCGAATCGCCGGCTGTCTCATATATTCGATACACTTGCTCCAGATAAGGTACCAATGCAGTCTGTATCTCATCAAACGTCTCCGCCTGGGAGATCTGCTCCACCACCGATGTCGCCTGTTCACTGGTTAATAACTGATCGAGTGACTCCGACATCCCTTCTAGCTCACGAGTAAGCATATGAAGTAGTGATAATAGCAGGGAACGGATTGTCTCATCACGCAGCACATCCTCTTCTAGCATACCAAGCAGTCCGTGTATACGATCTCGCCACTCTGGCTGACGTAGACGGAACTCCTTGATCCAATCCGATATCGCTTGCAAATACCGATAACTATCCGGCTCCCCGCCCTCTGGCAGATCGCTGTGCATCACCACACCGTCACGACCCAGTGTCATCGAATATTTGATCGACTCTACAGCGGTATCGTAGGCAAGATGCAGCGCTGATGCCTGATTCACGGTCACACCAGTGCCAAGAATCATCGGCACATGTAGATGCTGCTCTACCCACTCCCGGCTACCTGCCGCAAGCGAGAATAATAATCGCATCCACTGACGCTCATCACCCTTGCCCACGATAATGATACCGGCGCGACGTGCGCTAATCCATTCCGACCAGCCATACACACCGTCCTGCTGTGCAAGCTCTTGAAATACATTCGTTAACGCGAGCTTGAGTGTATTATGCTCTTGCGAATTACCCTTTTCGCGAAATAGTTCATAGTCCTGAATCTCCGCCACAATGAAGGAATAGGTTAACCCATCGTCTTCGCCCGTTCGCCCTGCTAGCTCTGGGAAAATACGTAGTCGTTCCAGCTCCTGCTGTAGCTGCTCTGGTGGATCACCTTCAATCCAGTTCATAAACAGCCTGCGACGACGAATGAGTAGATTCTCGTGATGCTGACGTTCATAATCGACCGTCTGGTCGATCAAGCGTTCAAGCGCCTGGTCGATAAGTGCCATCTCGTCATCCTTACGCGGAGAATCATGCGCTGATAATTGTAGCGATTCGATCCGCTGCATCATCACCTGAATCGGTTTATAGTTTTTGCGAGTGATATAGATGATATAAATGATCGACGCTAGTACAACCAGTATACCGATGAGCACCCAGATATAAGAGATAACCGATACCCATGCAAATAATTGTCCAGCGCGAAGTCCACTCTCCAGCGTCCAGCCTAGACGATCCGAGTGCAGCACGGTAAGTGGCTCATCATGCTCCGTCACATCCTCCTCACTCTGCGCAGGCGGATAAATCTGATTCCCCGCCGTATCGTGAATCGTGAGAAAGGAGACTTGATTATTCACCATGGATGCTGCCAGCTGCTGTAATCCGTACACGCTCACATTGATGACAATCATCCCTTGATCGCCAAATGGAAGTGGTAAACGCTTGTGCATACTAATAACCTGACTATTCTGATCGCCACTCATCTCGATAAATGAACGTGCGGTCGACCAGCCCTGCTGCTGCGGCTCTGTGAGCGCACGCTGAATAAATGCCTCATCGCGAAAGCCCGATAGCGACTGTAGTCCATGCACCGTTAGCACACTACGATCCGAATCCCGGTACACATACACCGACGTTAATAGCTCATTGTTGTCCATCATCTGGCGCAAATGCTCGACCACCTGATACGTAGTGCCAGTATTGCCTGTACTTTGATCCGCTAGAAATTCATCATAGACCGATGACGTCTCCACATCGCGTAGTACATCCATCTCAACCCCTTGCACAGAGCGCTCCATCGTATCCATCATATAGCTGGTCGAAATTCGATCTGCACGGGACGTTTCTTTTTTGGAAATCTCATTAATCACAATAAAGGATAGAAAAATAAGCATGGAGATCGTTAACAAGAAAATCGGAAAATACGATAATAGCAACCGACGATACCAATTTTTAGATCGCAACAGACCGCCCCCTTCCCCAGCATACTTGTCTATTTTACAAATGGACATGTCAAATGCACGGCAGGTTTCTTGCGAAACGCACCCATTCTCACCATGATCCGCTATAATTTCTCTCTTTATAATGAAAAAACATATGACGCAGAAAAGTATAAGTTATTTTTTATTTTATACTTTTCTGCGTATCCTGTAGAGTCATTTACACGAATTTATTCGTAAAGTTTGTTTATTTATGCTAAATTCATCGGTTGTGTTCCCTTAAGTGGAAAGGTTGGAATTTTATTACTCTAGCATTCCAGACAATACGCAACCAATTGGGAGCGAGATAGACGTTCAGCTTGCCAGACGATGTCAGCCCACTCCTGCTCTGTCCATTGTTGTCTCCAATCGCTCTCGATCTGAATATCATCCATCCATTCAATTTTCGTATCGGTCAGCTCCTGCTGGCGGTACTTATCTGTAGCAACCATCAAAATCGCCGCTTCACGGTAGCGACCAATATGATACAACGCCGTTAGCATCCCTTTCATACTGCGAATGAATATCCATGTGCCTTTGTAAATCTGACTGATTGAAATGCTTTTTTTAAAATAGTCGATAGATTCCTGATATTGCGCTAAGCCTAATGCGTGATAACCAAGACTTTCATAAGGTCCCGATAATTCCCATTGATCACCGGTCTGCTCAAACCAGTGAATGCTTTCTTTGAATAAGTGAGCACTATCTTCCACATGTCCTTGAAGCAGCTTCATTCTCCCCAGTGCATGAAGTGAACTTGCTAGATTCCAGGCATCCTGACATGTACGTGCGATATCTATGCTTTCTTGTGCACATGCGACTGCTTCGCTCAGACGATGTCCATGCATGTTAAGAAAAGATCGCAAACGAAGTGAGGCTGCGCGCAATATATCGTAATTGTACGTACTGGATAAATCGAGACTATGCTGTACTGATTGCTCCGCCTCATCCAAACGTCCCAGCACCAATTGAATGACTCCACTGCCATGATAAGCCGTAGCTAAGGCTTCATAGTCAGCCTCCTCCATCTCTTGCTCTGCGGTATGCTCTATAAAACGTTTCAGCCAGAGTAATCCCTCGATCCCCATACCTTCATGTAGCCAGAACCAGTATAGTGACGAAGCAATCTGCATGCCGATACGTGAACTCACCTCTCCGTCATGTGCAGACTGCATCGCCATTCGCAAATTGCTATATTCCAGTCGTACCTGGTGCAGACATTCATCACGCTGGTTCGTCCGGAACATTAGAGCAACATGCTGTAATTGATGGGCATAGTACCGCGCATGAGACGTGTACAGATTCTTAGCCGCTGCGGCGGACTGTTCCGTCTGAAGCTTTCCGTGCGCATACTCCCGGATCGTCTCCAACATGTTATAACGAACAAAATTCGAATCCTCCTGCTCTTCCAGCAGCACTAGCGACTTGTTCACCAGACTTGATAATAAGTCGAGCATGTCCTGCTTATGCAGTCTGCTTGCATCCTCAGTTTCTTTTTCATTCGACACGCACACTGCCTCCACCGCATCTAGCGTGAAGCTACGTGCAAAGACACTAAGCCGCTGCAATAGCTGCTGCTCTCTTTCATTCAAAAGAGAATAACTCCAATCAATCGTCGCCTTGAGCGTCTGCTGCCTTGGAGCTGCAGTTCGTCGACCTGCTGTCAGAAAGGTTAACAAATGCGATAATCGCTCCGAAATCTGCTGAATGGATAAAATATTCAAGCGTGCTGCCGTTAATTCAATCGCTAACGGTATGCCTTCCAGTCGTCGACAAATATTTTCGATCCCCTGTATATCCTGCTGACTCCATATTCGTTGCGGCATTACCGCCTGTGCACGTGCGATGAATAATTGAACAGACTCAGAAGGAGCTGTAGCGTTATGCTCGGCTAGATATTCCGATTCGTTCATTTCCGGGGTCGTGAGCGGTGGCAATCGGTACACCTGCTCTGCCGCGATATTAAGTGACTCCCGGCTGGTAACGATCAGATGTAGTTGCGGATTCACAGCGATCAATTGCTCAATTAACCATGCACTCTCGTCAATCAAATGCTCACAATTATCTAAAATAAACAGCAGTCGCTTGTTCTGCACATAATCCAGCAGTACATCCAGCTCTGTACGTCCAGGCTGATGCTGCAAGCCAAGCACAGACAGTAGATAGTGATTCAGAAGCTTCGCATCACGCAAGGATGCTAGCTCCATCATCCATATTCCTGCATAGTGTTCGCGAAGAGTCTGCGCGATACGTAGAGCAATCGCAGTTTTCCCAATACCACCAGCTCCAATAATAGATACGACAGATCCTGTATGAAGTAGATCCCCGATCTGAGCGATCTGCTGTTCACGACCAATGAATCCGATCGTCTGTTGCTGTATATTGCCCATCATCTTGGTCGGACTGGACGATTCGATAGCGTGCCTGTTATTGTCCGCTGCAACAGCTACACCATCATTCGATTGGTCGGGTGTACGGCTCCATACTTGATGCGCTTGGAGCAACTGTGCGAACCACACATCGTCAAATGAAGGGAACTCGCGCCCTGTTAACGAGCGCGCTTCTGCCATATTTTTCACACTATTCCATAGCGCCTTTGCTTCATGTTCCTCGCTACCCACTACCAACTTGCCCTCGTGCAAAAATACTTGAACCAGCTGCTTCAAGCTGCTGTTACCCGGCGTTCGATCACCATTTTCCCATTGCTGAACCGTTCGCGGATCAACACCGATCTGCTTAGCCAGGTCAACCTGACGCATTTTCTGATCTGGATGATGAACGGAGGGTCGGGTACGCAGCTTTTTAATAATGTCTGCCGGCCATTCTTTATCTATGTTCTCACTCATCGTTGTACCACCTGGCATCTTGAATTTAGAAATACGCGTATTCCACTTGGTCGCTACGCTTCATGTGTATGCTCGCACGAACAAACACGAACTTATCTACATTCGTTTTCACTATTTTACCGGATAATATGAGCCTATGACATTCAAAACTATTTACAGGAGTGAATCCCATGCCATTAACACGAATTGCACTACGTAAAGGTCATCATGCTGAAATCAGAGAACAATTGAAAACACTCATTGCTGACACCATCGTGACCAAGCTGAATGTACCTGCTAACGATCGCTTTATGATGATCGACGAGTATGAAGCGGATCAATTCCACTATGATCCAACGTGCCTCGATATCGAGCGTACCGATGATCTGCTAATCATTCAGATTACGCTAAATGCTGGACGTCCGACCGAGGTGAAAAAGCAGTTTTACGAAGCATTAGCAGAAGCGCTTCATCAAGAACTTCATCTGCGCAAGGAGGATATTTTCGTGAATCTGATTGAAGTCACGCGTGATAACTGGTCGTATGGTAACGGAATTGCTCAATTTGCACTATAAGGCTCTATATCTATTATTTATCGCTATATCATGACCATAAGGTTAACTACACAGAGAGGATGATTGAATCATGACTACACTTCTTTATATTACTGCACACCCAGGAGAGGCGGCTTCCTCCTATAGTCTTGCTGTCGGTGAACAATTTGTTCAAGCGTACAAGCAAGCTCATCCAGCGGATGAAATCAAGCATGTGAATCTGTTCGACACGGAGATTCCGAATATAGATGCTGATGTATTGGACGCGTGGGGCAAGCTGGGTCAGGGCGTTCCTGCCGATCAGCTTACCCCGCAGCAGCAAGATAAGATTGCTAAGCTGGGTATGGTGCTGCATCAATTTATGACTGCAGACAAGTATGTGTTTGTGAATCCGATGTGGAATTTCTCGTATCCTCCGGTGATGAAAACGTATATTGATGCGATTTGTATGCGTGGACAGACTTTTAAATATACGGAGAATGGCCCTGTTGGTCTGCTACACAACAAAAAGGCACTCCATATTCAGGCTAGTGGCGGAATCTATGCAGACGGACCGATGCAGCATATGGAAAGCGGCAATCGTCACTTGAAAAATGTGCTTCATTTTATCGGTGTACATGAGGTAGAAAGTATTTTGATCGAAGGGATCTCCTACACATCGGCACGCGCTCCGGAAATCAAGCAGGAAGCGATCCAAGCAGCGCAGCAGATGGCTCTAACGTTTTAACATTTTATATTTTCGACTGGAAAAGAGGAATTTGATATGAAAATAACGTATCATGGTCACTCTGTCGTTCAGATCGACACGAAGGGAACTACGATTTGGATTGATCCTTTTTTGACAGGTAATCCACTGGCAACTGTAGCCGCTGACGATGTGAAGGCTAATGTGATCATTCTAACTCATGGTCATGGCGATCATGTGGGCGACACCGTCAGCATCGCGAAGCGTAATGACTCGCTGGTAATCGCTTCTGCTGAGCTCTCCGACTGGCTGAGCTGGCAAGGAGTTCGTACCCATGCGATGAGTATCGGCGGGGCGAGCTGGCTTGATTTTGGACGGGTGAAGTTGACGCAGGCCTTTCACAGTTCCGGGTATGTCGATCCAGATACACAGACGATTGTGTATACAGGAATGCCGACAGGGATTCTTTTAACCATTGAAGATCGAACGATCTATCACGCAGGGGATACCGGAATATTCTCGGATATGAAGCTGATTGGTGAATTAGATCGGATTGATCTAGCCTTTTTACCGATCGGTGATCGTCATACGATGGGTCCGCATGATGCTGCACTTGCGGCGGAATGGCTACAAGCCAAACAAGTCGTACCCGTGCATTACAATACATTTCCGATGTTCAAGCAGGACCCGTATGATTTTGTAGAGCTGCTACAGCCTGGAGTAGGCATCGTTATGCACGCTGGAGATCTGCTGGATCTCTAATCACCATATGATTATAAATACAACTGAAGCCAGTCTGCATCATGCCAGACTGGCTTTGTTGTGTGTATCTATTGTGTACAGCTATACGATACGTTCAAGGAACTCAGGTTACAGCCGCCGCACGATTTCGGCTTCGGCTGGCTACACAACCAAGCAACACAGCTCCAAGTACAGCGCTAATCACACAGGACAGATTCATCGCTGCGGCACCGCCTGTTTCGAGCAAATAGCCATTCAGTAAGTTCCCCGCAATGCCTGCCAGGCCGACAAATACCATATTAAAAATACTTTGCGCGGTAGCCTGCATCTGCTTGGACGCGATACGGGACACATATTCGACCGCTGAAATGTAGAAAAAGCCAAACGATAATCCATGCAATAACTGTACCGCAATCATCACCCACGGCACTGGGAAAATATACTGAATCCCCCAGCGCAAAATATACGCGAAGGCAGCAATCAGTAGCATCCGTTCATGTCCATATCGCGAGATTACGCGCGCTGCAATCAGCATCGCCGGAATATTCGCCGCCGAAGCGATGAATAGACCTACACCTGCCAGCTCCAGCGTTCCCCCAGCCGCTTCAAAAGACAATACAAAATACGAGTTAAACGCCGTCAATGTCTGATTGACGAGCAGACAACCACCTAGAAAACATAAAAATAGACGGTTACCAACCAAACTGCGAATCCCAGCAGATACCGATTGCTTCAATACTCGGCTCTCATCGGAGCGACTGGGTAAGGTCAACGTGAGTGCCGCCGCCAGCAGATTGAAGACGAGAAAGGGAACCCAGATCAGCGACACATCAATCCGGCTCACATACAGTCCGCCCAGATAACTGCCTGCCGCTGTGCCCAGACTGCCAAGAAAGCGAATCGCACCATACGTCGTATGTGCCTTCTGCGCGGCGACAAGTGCATAGGAATCTGCCATCGGTGCCTGCGTCGCAGCGAACACCATAGATATCGTATAAATGATCGTCAACACGATAAAATGCGGACTTTGATAAAATACCGACAATAGCGCGGGTACAGCCACACTCAGCATAAGTACAAGCCGCATCTGTTGAAAGCGGTCGACGACCACACCCCAGAAGGGCTGAATCAAGATCGAAATAAATGTCCCAATCGACATTAACATACCGACCTGCGTGCTACCCATCCCGCCATGCACCAGCATCGTAGACATGTACGGGTTGAACATCCCGCCTGCCAGGCCAGCTAATAGATAAAAGCTGCGAATACGTAGTAGCGTCTGCTGCGCTCCACGATCCACCGTGGTTGAGGCTGATGCAGACTTCAGTCTTGCTTTTTCACCAAATAAAGAACCCATTCCATTTGCTCCTTCTCTACCCGTTATCCAATCCAAGCGTGACGCTATCTGCTTCGTGGCAGTAGCTGTTCTCTATCGGTCATATGCTAGCTAGAGGTGGCAGACTTTATCATTGTGTTGTCTGCTTCTTTGCCTCATCCGCTTCAGCATATGCCGTATGTTTTGTTGTTATCGCTCGGAGCCGGGGATTCCGGCCCCGGTTTGTACAGTATGGTTTAGATGGAGAAATGTCTAATGGTGTAAGAGGGTCTTGCCCAGTAGATCGTTAGCTTTTCGCTGGCGTGCGCAAGGTATGCAGTACACCATACACAGCGCCCAGTGCTCCAGCTTCATTACCCAGCAGAGCAGGTACCAGCTGAGCTTCAATCGGTGTGAACTGCTGAATCCGGCGACTAAGCTCTCTCATATAGTAGCTAGATTCCGATACACCTCCACCGACAACAATACGTTCTGGATTAAGTAAGGAGACGATATTGGCAATGCCTGCCGCCATATAACCAAGGGGCTCTTGCATAATTGCTTGCGCATCCGCATCACCGGTAGCAGCTAATTGCAGCACATGAATCGCCTGTACCTGTTCAAGGCTACCTGCATGCGCAATAATCTGTGCACCTGCCTCACCTTGCTGCTCACGTAGCCAGCGGCGAGCATGTGCACCAATACCTGTACCAGACGCAAGGGATTCATACCGACCGAATTTCAGACTGCTTGCTGAATCTGCCCCCTGCTCTTCTTCTGGACGGTGATCGACCACAAAATAGGATATTTCCCCTGCTGTATAGCCTGCACCGCGATGCAGCTCTCCATTTAAAATCATAGCGCCGCCGATACCTGTACCTACAGTCACCATAACCATCTGTGTACTGCCTGCGCCTGCGCCTTGCCAGCATTCGCCCAGTGCTGCCATATTCACATCATTATCCAGATAAAGCGGGCCACTATAATACGGCTGGATCAATTTCAGCAGGTTTGCACCATCAAGTGGTAAGGCAGGCACATGATAGATCATCCCCGTCTGCGGATTCACCGCTCCCGGGAAGCCCATTCCGATGCCAGTCAGGTTATGACGAAGCAGTCCAGCCTTTTCCAGTACCTCATCTAAATGCTGAAATACGCCTTCAATAAACGGTGCCGCCGCATCCGTTTGCACCGTTGGTTTCTTACTACGAACGATGATCCGTCCGCTGCGATCTGTAATGACGATCAATGTTTTCGTACCGCCAATATCAATTCCAGCGGTATACCCGGAACCGGACAAGCCGGTTAACGGCGATGTTACAGATGGCTTCATACTCACACTCCTCCCTCATCTCTTTCGTCCAGTTCTCTCACCCCAATAACGAGCATCTCTTCCCGAATATAACGGAACGAGCGCTGCACACCTGCCCAGGCGGCACCTCGCATAATCGCATTCTCATGACGTTCATCCAGCCGAGAAGCATGCAGCTTAGGCATCACGGGCACAAGTGGGGGCAATGCCTGCTTTAATTTCGGTAAAAATAACCCAGCAACCTGCCCAATCAGACCTCCCAGGATAATCCGTTCCGGCGCGAGCAAGGATGCCATCTGTGCTAGCGGTAAAACAAGTCGCTCGGCATAACGCTCTAGCACCTGTATTGCAACCGGATGTCCCTGCTCTGCTTCATGCAGTAGTTGGGGTACTGTCCACTTGGCTGCTTCCACAGAATCCATTTCGTCCGCAATCTCTTGCAGTAGCTCGCGGAGTCCTTCATTACCGATATACTGCTCTAGTCGCTGGTACGGCACGTCTGTGCCTGCCCCATTCTGCTGTGGACGAAGTGCAGATTGTCCCCACTCCCCCGCCGCTCCTGCTAGACCACGGTAAATTTGTCCCTGAATCACAATTCCGGTCCCTACGCCTTCGCCCAATGAAATGTATACAAAGCTTGAAGCTCCTGCGCCATTGCCATACTCCTGCTCCGCAACCGCCGCCAGATTCACATCGTTATCCAGCAGTACCTCCGCTCCAAGTAATCGGCTCAGCGCCGGCGCAGAGAGTAGCTTGCTGTAGCGTTCCAGATGCGGTAGCAGCGTCTGAACATGTCCTGTATGTGCATCAACCACTGCTGGAATGCCTGCGCTTACGAACAGAAGCTGTCCGTCTGCTGGCGCATATTGAGCAACAATCTCGGTCAGTCGCTGCTTCAATTGCTGTTCTGCATCATCTACCTTTTCCAGATCTGCCCATGCGATATATCCTGTATCCGTCACTGTGCCTGACAGATCAGTCATACCGGTCTGAATGCCTTCCGCTCCAATATCCAATAGGAAAATGTGGAATACCTGCGGATTGAACTCAAGCACCTGTCCCTTACGTCCTTGCTGGTTCGTGTCGAGACCTGTTTCGAGCACCAGTCGATGGTGCAGTAGATTGTGTACCGCAGACGATACAGTCGGCTTGCTCAGACCAGTACGACGACTAATCTCAGCACGCGATAAGCCAGATTCTTGTACGATTAGCTCCAAAATCAAATATTCATTAAAGTTACGAATCATCTGTGGGTTTCCGATAGATGTCAGCATGTGGTCTCCTTTTCATACTATGATGCCGGGGCAATGGATCTGCCCCTATATGTGAGGGCTTTTCGATGCCACGGATATTACAAAGTATCGGCTTGCCAGCTATTCTGCCTCAATCCTATTCTCCTTTTAGTAAATCGCCTTTACTAATAGAATTGAACTCAGTATACGCCCGGCTACAACGAGTGTCCATCATTATTTTGGTCATCTGGAAAATTATTTCTAAGCTATGTCAGGGTGAAGCTAGAGCATGTTATATCGGTGTCAGCCGGATCATTCCTTTCTACTGCATAGATGGGTTATTGAAGCTACCCACTTGCATGGTCAGGGCAAGCAGTGCCACAATAGACAGACTACCGAAATAGAGCCTGTGGAATGGAGGCACTTGCCATTGCAACTACATAAGGGAGAGATTCTATTCAGACAGGGAGAGGATGGCCCCCTGTATATGATCAAAAGCGGACTGTTCAAAATCGTTCGCCTGCATGAGGATGGAAGCCTGTTTCTATTTAATATTATCGTACCTGGCGAGATGATTCCGCATCATTCTCTGATTAGCCCGATGAGCTATCATGGCACAGCGATTGCACTGACAGACTGCGAGGTCGAAGTGATCTATGCGGATCAGTGGTATCGGCAACTCAACGATGATCCAGCTCAATATCGCGAAATCGCCGGACTGCTTCAGGGCAAGCTGCGTATGATGCAACAGCGGATTGATCAGTTAACACGCACCGCACCTATTGATAAGCTGGAGCAGCTTCAACACTGGTTTGCCACGTATTTGCCCCAGATCCCAATTACTGATCTATTAACACAGGATGAGATCGGACAATTAATCGGACTGCGACGTGAAACGGTCAATCGCCTGCTCCGTGCTCAGTCTAAACAGCAAAAGGACAGCCTGTAAATGGCTGTCCTTTTGTATATGATATGCGTCTGAGTGGAGTCAGACGGGTTATCGTATACATAATCTCTATATCATCACACCAAGGAGGAAATGTTATGCCTTCATCTCCATCTCACGCTGTACACACGTACCTGTTCACAGACGACGGAACGATCCCGAATCATCCCACATTACCCGTAATCATCTATACAGGTGCATTAGCCCATTCTCCAGAGCAGACCGAATCGGTCTTCAATCGTAACGGCTGGCTAAATAGCTGGACAAATGGGGTATTCGATTATCATCATTACCATAGCAATAGCCATGAAGTGCTAGGTGTTATTCGTGGTGAAGCAACCCTTCGCCTGGGTGGTGAGCACGGTCAGACCTTTACTCTGCAAGCTGGCGATGTGGTTGTTCTGCCCGCAGGCACCGGACATCGTAGGTTAAGCGCGAGTAACGACTTCCGCATCGTAGGCGCGTATCCGCAGGGCATGTCATACAATACCCGTACTGGCAAGCCGGAGGAACAGGAACAATCCCGCAAAGAAATCGCCCATGTTCCTATACCGGATACCGATCCAGTATACGGCGAAGATGGACCGTTAGTACAGCACTGGGCATCTCCTTCGATCCGCCATCCTCATTGATCATGTATCCATTACATGATACCGAATCCATTGATGGAATAAGCTAACCAGTAGCTCATTCCATCAACTGGAACCATATCGAATCCTTAGAACTTGAAGCGACTAACGAGTGCACTCAGACGCTCTGCACTATCACTCGTTTTGCTGACTTCATTGGATACATCCGTCGCCCGTCCCATGATACGCTGTGCTTCTTCGGCGATCTCTTCGGTGCTATCTGCGGATTCATTATTGGACAAAGCAATTTCATGAATTGCTTGGGATAGATTTTGTACAGAAGCACTCAGCTGCTGACTGGTTGCGCTGAATTCGCCTACCATTTTGTCGATATCACTTGCATCGTTCATATAATGCTCGCTCGTCTCGCGCATCATCTGGTAATCGGCAGCAATTCCACCGGTTAACAAGCCAGCCAGACGTGAGCTATAATCTTGCAGATTACTTACAGATTCGACCACTTCATTCGTAATCGTCTGGATCTGGCTCACCGTATCTCGTGACGCATCAGCTAGCAGACGAATCTCATTCGCCACAACAGAGAAGCCTTTACCTGCTTCACCGGCACGGGCAGCTTCAATCGAAGCATTGAGTGCGAGCAGATTGGTTTGCTTGGTGATTTGCAAAATAGAATCACTGAGCGACTTGATCATCTCTACTGAACGCGATTGCTCCATTGCTTGATCCAGCCCTGCTTTGATCTCATAATAAGCGGTGCCTGTATTCGCGATTGAATCTTCCAGATTCTTCTTGAGTGTAGTTGCTCGTTCATTAATTGCTGTTGCACGTTCTGCTCCCTGATGGGCACCACTTGCAATCGTATCAATCGCCGTCTCGAATTCACGAGTCGATGCGCTGATCTCCTGTGTCGATGCCGCAGTCTCTTCCATCGCTGCAGACATATTTTGCGTCGTTGCCGATACGCCTTCGATGCGTCCCGACATATCGCGGAATGCTTGTGTTGTCCCTTCATTCACCGCACGTAGCATATTCACTTCTTCGGATACTTGATGGATCATAGCACGTGTGGATGTTTGCATATTGGATAGCGTTTGGACAAGTTGACCTGTCTCTCCACCCATTTTTTTATATTTGTCAGGTAATTCACCAGAGTAATCGCCCTGTGCCATTTGCGCCAGTCGTTCAGACACGAAGCGTACCGGACGAATAATACCGCGTACGATCAGGAACAGAATAACCAGTGCTACAATAAGGCTGATCACTGTAATGAGCAACATCAGATTAATCATGCTCTGTACACGATCTTTATAGACGCTAACCGGCTGCATCGTAATCACATCCAGCCCAAGCAGGCTATCCTTTTCAAAAGAAGCCATATAACGCACACCATTTAGCGTTACGAATCCATTGCCCTTCTCTCCACCTTGCATACGTTGATACATGCCTTCGGTATCCAGCTTACTGAAATTCACTTTCATCACTTGGGACGCATCGGCAGAAGCGATCACGTCTCCTGATTTGTTCAGTACAAATGTACTCAGTAGACCGTCATTTTGATTATGCTTGACCACATCACCGAACAAGGTGTTAATGCTTAGCGGCATTCCGAACAGGTCTGGATTATTTTGAGCGGTTGCACCATTGCCTTCACCAGCAATGACATCTCCAACGACAATAACCGCCATACCTGTAATCGGAGATTTCATAATATCGCTAATAAAAGGTCCCGGCGTTTGTTGCACCTTAGCATACCATGGATCTTCCGTTGCACTTAGCGGATGATTGAGTGATTTATTACCGATACCATCCATATAAATTTTGGCATTATGAACAAAGAATATATTCTCATATAGCCCATTCGCTTCGTTCAGCTTATTTGTAATATTGTCTTGCAGACGCTTGTATTCTGTCTGATTGGTTGTACCCTGTGCATTCAGATTATTAAAGTGATCAACCACATATGGGTCTCTTACCATCGCAGTTGCCGCAGCTTGCTCTCCATTGATAATAATGTCTAACTCTTTGACCTTCTCCTCAACGATGCTACCGAGTGATTGGATTGTCGATTGCTCATACGATTGACTTACATTGTAGCCTACGATAACCATGGCAATAAGCATCGGCACAATAATACATACCGAAGCAATACCGAGAATGCGGGCAAATAGACTACCCGACCAGTGTTTGATTCGATTCATGAATGTCTTTGTCTCCCTATAATGTAAAATGTTCAAACTCCGTCACGATCTATTCTTTGCCGTATCAAGCTGCTTGAAGGATAGACGGCTTTTGTTTCGATATAAGAACCTCTGCTTCGATAAACCTCTACATCATGCGCAAAACGTAAAATATACTTTCGCACTATTCGTATAGGTCTTTTTTCTGTATTTATATAGTTCTTTATAATCACATACGAGAATATATCACAAAATTCGACATTTGAAACATCTATTTATACGAATCTCTTTAATTTAATATATGTAAATTTTAATATTGAATTTCATATTCGATCTGGTTTGATAGGAAAATAGATATATCCAGCTTTATGCACAAATTATGTGGCCATCGTGCGCTGGGCAATAAAGTTAATTTTAAGGAACCTGATCGGATTGTGATCGTATAAAGGGGATAAGATTACCTGAGGAGGTGGATATTATGGGTTTATTCAAAAGTATCATCAAACAGGTTATGAAGTCGAAATCACACGGACAGCATCGTCATCGTTCTCATAGTAGCAGTGATCGTTATCGTGGACATAAAGGCTATTCACATAATCAATATGGACACAGCCATTACAAGCGTAAGCGCAAAGGAAGTTCGTATAGTAGCAGTTGATGAAGGATGGAATGCATCTAACAGAGTATTGCATGATTACCATATGTGAACATTCTTGTATTGGATTACCTGTTTATGATGCCCGATACATGTATTGCACGCACCAAAAGCCGCTTCTTCACTAGAGAAGCGGCTTTTTATTCTCTTGTCTATGTCTGTGAAAGTATATCGGACTAAACTTATAGCAGCTTTATAAAGACCCACCATCATCCGATTCAGCTAGTAATTGAGCAGCAATATTCTCCAGCGCTGATCGAACCTCAGCTACATGCGTATATGGGCGATCCGTTTGCAACATACGACGTAGCATCGCATGGGTAGCAGGATGCAGCTCAAGCTCATTTTCCCAGCCGCGAATAGCTTGCTGCTCAGACTGCTGTTCGCCAGGCTGAGACACATGTGAGCTCTGACGATTACTCGCTTGCTCCTCATCAAAGCTACTGTACAGCAAGTACAGCAGCAAATGCCCCATCCCATAAAAGTCACTATTCACATTCAGCGAACGTCGAATATGCTTCTCCTGTTCATCTCCACTCACCAGTTCATCCAACTGACGCACCAGTTCCTTAGGTTCATTTCGATGCCAGGTCAAACCAAAGTCAATCAGTTGCACTTGCCCCTGATGGAGTAACACATTCGATAAGCTAATATCGCGGTGTACCATATTCTGTGCATGTATTAGCTCCATTAGCTCTACTAATTGCAGCATGAGCCGAATGGATGCTGCTTCACTGAATACCATATCACGCTCAAATAACAGTTCGCCAAGGCTACGACCTTCCATATACGACATGACCAAGCAAGGCTGTCCCTGATAAAGAAATTGATCTCGCCAGGCTGGAATATTCGGATGATTCAGTGCACGCATTGCCTTACATTCACGCTCATAGATCAGCCGTGCGCGCTCAGCTCCACCACGTAGCGGATGGATACGCTTAATCACGACAAGCTGATCTTGCTCATTTAGATCCCTACAGCGATACGTTACACCATAACTACCGCTACCGAGTAGATGGATGACACGATAGCGTCCTTTAATGATCGTACCCGGCATATAATGTCGCTCTTGTAGCCAGCGGGTGCAATGTCCCTTGATACGTTGCAATGCTCTCCATCCGCTCCAGATCTGCTTGTTGTCACCTTTCAACTGTACACATCGCCTCCTACTGTGCAAAAATCCTTTTTCCATCTTCCCTCGCGTTTATACTGCCAAACGCTGGTAAGAATAAATATACAGTGTTTCGCATACCAAAACCGGTTCCATTATTGCCTTTTATTCCAGATTCATATAAATAAACGGAAGTGAATCAACAAATAGTACGCTATTCCTTACGATTTAGGGAGCTTTCCTTTGTCCGTTTTGCTACGGAATTTGCGATATAGTCGGCTAATCGTATCTGGCGTTACGTCGATTCCCCGCTCATACGCGTATTTTACTGAATAGCCAAGTGCCAGCGTGACTGAACCCGCGATACCTGCGGCTGCAACGGAGCCTGCGCCAGGGAATAGCTTAACAACCTGTGCAAATAGCGTTTTGCCTAAGTTGCCGACAATGGAAGCGATCACGATTTCCTTCGCTGTTTCACGGCTGATCGGACGTTCGTATAGTGTCGCTAACCGGGTCAGCAGTCCGATTTGAATCGCCGTTAGTGGAATGATGTCGGCTCCGGGAATCGGTGCTGCACCAATTGCTCCTGCTGAGGTGGCTGCACCGATAATCCATTTATTAGCGATGGAGGACTTTTCCTTAATGGTACGAGCGAAGACGATGTCCTTACTTTTTTTTTTGAGTAGATCGAGGATCGAATAGCGAAGCTGCTCGATATTCGTACCGTTACGCGACGACACGGGAATAACCTCGTAACGGTCACCTGTTTCTTGCCGAATACGGCGCACCAGACGATCTATCTCATCTGCAGCATCAATCTTATTGAGCACGATAATAATATCGTTATTGATCTTCTCCAGTGCTTCCAGCGACCGCTTTTCAGCTTCGGAAAAGACCGTTCCTGCAGCATTCAGGAAAAATAACACCACATCGGTCTGACGATAATATTCACGTGTACGTGCCGAATTGCTCGTGTTCACATCATTCAAACCAGGCGTGTCGATCAGAATGATATTCTCGCGGTATGGATATTCCTTAATCTCCGTCGTCTCCCCAGGCTCCGCACCGACACCAGCTACTTCGTCACCGATAATGCGATTAATCGTGGATGACTTGCCGGCATTCACATCACCGACGAGCGCGATCATCACACGTTCCTTCATCTGGCGGTTGATCTCATCCATTTCCTGATCGAATGACTGATCTGCCTGCCGCCGAATGTCTGCCTTAAGCTGGTTATCGCTTCTGTTCATCCGTCGTTCCTCCATCCATCCTTATATAATCAGTCGTTCACTTTACTTCTTATTCCCAGCCCTCAAGCACCAGCTTACCGATCATACTGCCCGCTTCTAACTGACGATGGGCTTCCCGTAGATTCTCTGCATGAATCGGAGATAGACGTTCTGATTCGGTACTGTGGAATACGCCCTCATCCACCAATGCGGCTACCTGCTGCAAAATACGCTGCTGCTCCTGCATATCTGGCGTGCCATACTTAGCGCGAGTGAACATGAACTCCCACGAGAACGAAGCACTTTTATCCTTGAGCAGTCCCAGATCAACTGGAGCAGATGTCTCCACAATAGAACAGATCCGTCCTTGCGGCGCAATCGCCTCTGACATGCCTTTCCAGTGATGATCCGTTGCATTCAGGCAAAAGATATAATCGACCTCACCGATACCCAGCTCTTGCAATTGTGGCAAAAGGGGCTCATGATGATTGATCACATGCTGAGTGCCATGAGCAAGTGCCCATTCCTCCGTTTCTGAACGTGAAGCCGTACCGATCACAGTTAGTCCTGCATGACGAGCGATCTGCGTTGCAATCGACCCCACGCCGCCAGAGGCATTAATAATTAGAATCGTTTTGCCTGTATTGGCCTCCTTATCTTGAGGCACACCCAATCGGTCATGAATACCTTCCCATGCGGTCAATGCCGTTAAGGGTAAGGCAGCCGCAGCAGCAAAATCGAGACTGGACGGCTTATGTGCAGCAATTCGGCTATCTACCAGATGGTACTCGCTGTTGCCACCTGCACGGGTTACACTGCCGGCATAATACACTTCATCACCCGGCTGAAATCCTTCTACCTGCTCGCCTACTGCTTCCACTACGCCCGCTACATCCCATCCCAGAATGCGAGGCTCGGATTCAACCTTATCCTTCGGTGCGCGTAGCTTCGTATCGACCGGATTTACTGAGATAGCTTCTACCTTTACTAATAGATCGTAGCCAGATGCGGTCGGCACTGGAATAGTTACGTCTTGCAGGCTATTCGGATCGTCGATCGGTAGGTAATGGGTTAATCCTACAGCTTTCATTTGCGTATGAGTCATGGAAAGGGCCTCCTCTGATAAAAGTTATGGATACTTTTAAAAAATACGGATGATACATCGTTTAATCTGCTGTTCCTACACTCTCCACGATTAATACCCGTTTTCCACCTTCTTGATGCCTGAGTTATCTATAGATCTATGAATTGATCTCGATCTGGAATATGCCTCCGACGTGGTTTGCCGAATTCCAGCTTCTCTCTACCCATATGCCAAGATCAGGTGCTTGAGCACAGTCTTGCAACTGTACGTTACAAATAAAATGGATGTCACGTATTGAGCTTATATACTAGCATACGCTTCAGTTGAAATTTCGATTCTAGCAAATTTTAAATTATCTGCTGTTATGGCATTTGTACAAGCTCTTATCTGTCGTTCTCTCGTTATTGTAAACGCTTGCGAACAGCCTCCAATATCGTGCTACAATGCCCTTGTTTAGAAGCGAAAATGTTCACTCAAGGAGATGAACCGATCATGATTCGATTATCCGTGTTTACCGTATGTACACCCGATCTGACACCACAGCAGCTTATCCAATCTGCTGCGGCAGCAGGCATTGAAGGAATTGAGTGGCGTTATGCTGCTGTACCTGCAGATGCAGCGCAGGAAGCTCCATCATTTTGGCGTAATAATCGCTGCTCGATCGCCCCAGGTACTTCTACCGACCAGCTTACCAAGTTACGAGCGCAATGTCAGCAAGCCCAGGTCGATCCGATCGCACTTGTTCCGTATCTAAAATGCGGCGATCTGGATTCGGCGCAGCAGGCTTTTGCCAGTGCGCAGCAGCTTGGCGCTCGTATGATGCGTGTTGGTGTGCCTGGCTATGATGGCAAGCGTCATATGCACGAGCTACAAGAAGAAGCGGTACGCTATTTGACCGCGATTCAAGATCTAGCAGCCACTTACCAGATTAAGGCAGTCGTCGAGACGCATCACGGTACGATTGCACCAAGCGCTTCACTGGCGATGCGACTGGTACAGGGCCTTAATCCACAGCATATCGGCGTCTTATACGATCCCGGCAATATGGTACATGAAGGCTTTGAAAATTATCAGATGGGCATTGAGCTACTCGGTCCGTATCTCGCCCATGTTCATGTCAAAAATGCTGCCTGGTATCCGCGCGATGGACAATGGCGCTGTGAATGGGCTCCACTGCATGAAGGCATCGTATCATGGGAAGCTATTGTACAAATTTTGATCGAAAATGGCTATGACGGTTATCTCGGTATTGAAGATTTTAGCGGACAGTTGAGTAGTGTACCGATGTTAGAGCAGTTTGCGGAGACGTTTCGTTCGTTAGTGGGGTCTCGTGCTTAGAGATCGGCTGATACTGGAAAAGTCGTGTTAGAAAACCACTAACACTAGGGGAGGATAAGGAATAATGAGTGTTCAGTCGACAGGTGCATCTGCTGTTCAGGCTACCCAGCCTGCGGTCGTAAGGGTTGGTGTGATTGGTATTGGGAATATGGGCAGCACGCATGCAAGGACGATTTTATCTGGTGCTATTCCAGGTGCAGAGCTGACTGCGGTATGTGATATTCGTGAATCTATGCGGATATGGGCAGCGGACAATCTGTCTCCATCGGTAGCCTTTTGGAATGATTCGGAGCAGATGATGCAGTCAGGTACAGTCGATGCGGTTCTTCTGGCTACACCGCATGACGATCATGCAAGACAGGCCATGATTGCTTTTCAGCATGGACTGCATGTACTGGTGGAGAAGCCTGCGGGGGTGAGTACGGCTCAAGTGCGGGAAATGAATGAGGCTGCCGATGCTGCACCTGGTAGTGTGTTTGCAATTATGTACAATCAGCGTACGAACCCGGTCTATCGTAAGCTACGCGAACTCATTCAATCGGGCGAGCTAGGCGAGCTACGCCGTATGAACTGGATCATTACGAACTGGTATCGACCGCAAAGCTATTACGATTCTGGTGGCTGGCGTGCGACATGGGCGGGTGAAGGCGGTGGTGTGCTCATTAATCAGTGTCCGCATCAGCTGGATCTGCTGCAATGGACGACTGGAATGATGCCAGAGCGCATCCGTGCCTTTTGCCGATTCGGGCATTATCGCAATATCGAGGTAGAGGATGATGTGACTGCCTATGCAGAGTATGCAAATGGTGCAAGTGCCGTCTTCATCACCACAACAGGTGAGGCACCGGGCACGAACCGACTCGAAATGACGGGGGATCGCGGTAAAATTGTGATCGAAAACGATCAATTGACCTTTTGGCGATTACGCGAATCGGAGCCGGAATTCAATAGCCGTTATACAGGTAAATTTGGCAGCCCGGAATGCTGGCAATGCGAGGTTCCACTGGAAGGCGAGGAAACAGGTCATCCCGGCATCATTCGCAACTGGATCGAGTCGATTCGCTATGGTACACCGCTATTATCGCCTGGAGCCGAAGGTATTCATGGGCTTACGCTGTCCAATGCGATGCTACTCTCCACCTGGACAGATAGCTGGGTGAATCTGCCGCTGGATGAGCAGCAGTTTACCGAGCAATTAGAACAACGTAAAAGGGATTCGGTGTATCAAGCAGATGCTCCCCTTGACGATGCCAAAGATATGCCTGCTGATATGAGTGGAACATTTAAATGACGGGTGTCGGTTAGTAGCGCATGCCATATATGGCAACAGATTTTATATGAAAGCTACTATTTATTAAGAAGAATGCGGATCTTCGATCATTTAAAAAGGAAAAGGGAGTGTCGATATGAGCAAGGATGGCATGTTTTATGTACCGGAAAGTCAGCATCAAGCGGAAACGGTTTGCGCGCCGGGAGAATTCGTATTTGCGGCGGTCGCACTGGATCATGGACATATCTATGGCATGTGCGCGGGACTCGTCGAAGCAGGCGGCACGCTCAAATGGATCTATGATCCGGTCACAGAGCGTGCGCAGTCGTTACAGAAGCAGTATCCTGAAGCTCAGCTTGCCTCGTCTTTGGAACAAGTGCTGAGCGACGATATGGTGCACCTCGTAGCCGCGGCAGCAATCACGAATGAGCGTGGGCCGCTGGGTGTGCGTGTCATGCAAGCGGGCAAAGATTATTTTACCGACAAGGCACCATTCACTACGATGGAGCAGCTTGATCAAGCACGCACCGTTACTGCCCAGACGGATAAAAAATACATGGTATATTACAGTGAACGACTGCACGTGGAGAGTGCGATCTATGCCGGGCAGTTGATCGACCAGGGTGCGATCGGCAAGGTCGTACAGGTTATGGGTACAGGTCCGCATTTACTTGCTGCCCATCGCAGACCGGACTGGTTCTTCAAACGGGAGCAGTATGGCGGTATTCTGTGCGATATTGGCAGTCACCAGATCGAGCAGTTTCTGACGTTTACCGGTTCGCATGATGCGACGATTAACTATAGCCGGGTGGCGAATTTCAATCAGCCGAAGTATCCAGAGCTTGAAGACTTTGGCGAAATCTCCTTGACAGGCACCAGCGGTTCGTCTGGCTATGTACGGGTTGACTGGTTCACACCGGATGGACTGGGTACATGGGGTGACGGACGGATGGTCATCTTAGGCACCGATGGTTATATTGAGCTGCGCAAGTATATTGATATTGCACGTGATCCAGGCAAAGACCATGTGTATCTGGTGAACCACGAAGGCGAATACCATTTTAATGTATCTGGCAAAATCGGCTATCCGTTCTTCGGACAACTGATCCGCGACGTACTCGATCGTACCGAAATGGCAATGACACAAGAGCATGCGTTCAAAGCCGCCGAGCTCTGCCTAATCGCACAGCAGCAAGCATGGAATCGCCCGGAGGGATTAGCCGGGTTCCAGCAAGGTCATTCCGCGTCCAAATTACAAGCCGAAGCATCCAAGCCACGCTAATCTGTTCATAGCGAGTGAATAGAAGCTCCAAATATAAAATCACATCACAAATCGTGTAAAACCACTCCATTCTCCATCCGCACATGCTAAAATGGACACATCCTTGTAAACGTTATCATTAGGAGGTATCTGTCCTATGCCGCACACTTTGCGGATGGAGCATGCCGTGAGCTACGTATACCGTCAGGATCAGAGCTTTCAGTCGATTGCTGCTGACGGATTTCATTCCCATTTACACTATGAGATTTATTATTTTCACGAAGGCATTTGTACGTATATTGTAGGAGAGCACATTTACCAGCTTCGTCCGGGAGATGTGCTACTTATGCATGGACGAACACTGCATCGCCCACATCCACAGCCTGGCTATCCCTATATCCGCTCCACACTACATTTTGATCCTTCGCTGGTGCAGCAATATATACAACCACCTCATTTGCAGGTATTGCTAGAGCCATTTGAGCAAGCAGGAGGCTGTAGGCTATCACTGGGTACACAGGAGCGCGCTGATCTGGAGGTGCTTTTCGAGCAGCTTCATCGCTCACCCGAATTAGATCAAGATGGCACTGTACCGCTCCCCTTTATGATGAAGCTATGCGATGCACTCGCACTGCTATCAGACTGCTACAGACAGGAGCAACCTGCGATCCTGCAGGAAGGCAAAGAGCAGTATGCACATCTTATTCTCGATTATATTGAGCAGCATTATATGGACGATATTACGCTGGAACAGATTGCCGATCATCTGCATCTTTCCCGCTCCTATGCCGCATCGCTATTCAAATCATGGACAGGGATGACGATCTTCAAATACTTGTACCACCGCCGAATCAATCAGGCAAAGCTACTCCTCCAATACCAGCAAAAGCTACCGATTAGCGAAATCAGCCGCATCTCTGGCTTCAAGCAGCCGGCTCATTTTAGCCGCATGTTCAAGGAGGAAATGGGCGTTACACCCGAAGCCTACCGTGCCAAAGTGATGTCCCCTGATTCAAACTGTCCACCTTCTATTCAAAGAAGTCATGACTTTTCAGACTGAACTATAGGGTTAATCTCAAGCTTCCTTTTCACTACACCTTTTATCTATAATCTTATCTTTTGAAAATCGCTCGCTCCGGAAATAGACGGTGATAGAATAATCTGTTGCCGTCTTTGCGATGCGTCTTCTATCACGCTAAATGTGTTCCTCTCTACTAGAATGGGTATGTACATAACAGAAGCAAGTAACAGCATGAATGCACACACTTAAATCATAACGAACCATTCACACATCTTATACAAGCAGGCGTCATCGAAACGCCTTCAAGGAGGAATAGTCATGAAAGCAGTGGTTATTGAACAATACGGTGATGAGAATCAGCTCCAATTGAAGGAAGTACCTGATCCGGTTCCAGGTCCCAAACAGGTCGTTGTAAAATTAAAAGCGACATCCATCAATCCGATTGACTGGAAGCTGCGTGAAGGCTATCTGAAGCAGATGATGGACTGGGAATTTCCGATCATTATCGGCTGGGATGCTGCCGGTGTGATTACAGAAGTAGGCGACGAAGTGACGGAATGGAAGATCGGGGATGAAGTATTTGCACGCCCGGATACAACACGCTTCGGTACGTATGCGGAATATACGGCGATTGACGATCATCTGCTGGCCCCATTGCCAACGGGAATTAGCTTTGAGGAAGCGGCATCTGTACCGCTAGCTGGTCTGACTGCATGGCAAGCACTGTTCGATCATGGACAGCTCAAAGCCGGTGAAAAAGTGCTGATTCATGCAGGTGCAGGCGGCGTAGGTACACTGGCGATCCAACTGGCGAAAAATGCTGGCGCTCATGTCATTACGACAGCAAGCTCCAAAAATGCAGAATTCCTTACTTCACTGGGTGCTGATGAAGTGATCGACTACAAAACCACATCCTTTGTTGATGTCGTATCTGATGTGGATCTGGTATTCGATACGATGGGTGGAGAGATTCAATCCGATAGCTTTAAAGTACTGAAAGAAGGTAGCGGTCGACTCATTTCCATCGTAGGACAACCGGATGAGAAGCTGGCTGAGCAGCACCGCGTTGTGGCGAAGTCGATCTGGCTGCAGCCGGATGGCAAGCAGCTTCAGCAATTCGGTAAGCTGATGGAGGAACGTAAGGTGAATGCGATCGTTGGTACAACCATACCGTTCTCCGAAGAAGGCTTACGTGAGGCGCATCGCCTGAGCGCGACTCACCATGCCAAAGGAAAGATTGTCATTACATTTGAAGATTAAAAAGCAGGTAGTAACATATGAACCCTATTTGCAAGCGGAAGGAGCATGACTATGTGGCTGATTAATCCATCCACCGCATTTCCTGATCCTTGGTTTCGCCTTATCTGGCTGTTAGAACTGACCGTATTGCTACTGCTGATCCTTGCGGCGATGCGTTTTTCACGCCGTGCCTGGATTAGCGCCAGTGTACTGTTCGTGATTGGACTCGTTGCAATCGTGCCGGGACTCGTCTACCGTTTAACCCAGCCCGATCCGATTGGCGCTATGATCGACATTCCACTATTGCTAATGTTCCCGCTAATGGGTGTGAGCCTGATCTGGGCGATTACCGCATGGATCATTCGCCTATCTCGTGAGCGACGGAAGCGAGTAACGTCATAGGCGTTTTAAATTATTTGAGCGATAAAAAGCTACTGCCTGTAGGACATTACTAAACTGCTTAAAAACCAATATATTTAAAAAACCTGTACAATATAGGGAGACACTAAATTGTATCCTCATTGTGCAGGTTTTTTATGTATTCTTCTACTAGAACTCATACTATTCAGAAAGTTGAAAAATCAATATATTTCTGTTCTAATTTTTTAAAATCGACGCAAGTTTCAACCAAATACGGATTCTTATGTACAGTTACCTTTTCATAGATTGCTTGGGCTTGTTCGATGATCGTTGATCGGTTTGCTTTTAAATACTGATACTCCGATTCTAACAAGTCACGATATTTTGGATAATGTTCTGCAAAATTTATGTACTCAAGATATTCTTTTTTTACTGGAATCATACAACTATATTTGATAATAGCTACTGGTTCTGGGTCGCTACCGTTATATACTTTAGCAAACCATGCTTTTTTCTTTTTGTATGAGCTCTTGTAAGAAGATAACGGGGCATAGTAATCATGTCCATTAATATGTAAAAGCACACCTACGTAGGGTCGGGAAATGTATCTACTATGGCATTTCGTTGTACTCTAGAATCCAAACTATACATATAATCTATGTAAGCGTGAGACACTCGATAGAACAGCAAATTTTCTGACATGAAATTCGTTCTCTCCTCAAAAAAGGAAGCTATTTGGCTTCTCAAAGTCTATAAACCGAATACGTTAATTGTTCTTTTATGAGTATAAAAAAATCCGCCGTTAGGGTGGCGGAGTACCCATTTAAATCCCGCCCTTGAAGGTGGCGGAACACCATATATACCAATAATATACCGTAGATATATCTAATAATCAAGGAAACACTTACGAAAATAATATACTTATATTACGCCAAAATGTGACGAAGTGCTTCTTCGGTTGGTGTCACTGGACGACCGATAACTTTTTCAAAGTCGCTAGGGCTCACTTCCAGTTGGTGTTCGCGGATGCCTTGTTGAATACCAACGAGCATAGGCAACAAGAAGTCAGGCAAGCCTGCTGCTTTCATAATTTCAGCGTAAGTATCATCATCCACTTGCTGTACAGTCACTTCTTTGCCAATGACTTTGCCAACTGTAGCGGCCAGCTCTTCTTGAGTCAGCAGTGGTCCAGACAGTTCGTACACACTGTTCTCATGTCCTTCGCCTGTCAATACCGCTACTGCTGCTGCTGCATAATCATCGCGTGTTGCCCAGCCTACTTTACCGGAACCAGCAGAGGTTACCCACGGTGCGCCGGCTTGAACTGCTTGAATGCTAGACAGTTCATTTTCCAGATACCAGTTATTACGTAGGAAGGAATAAGGAATACCTGCTGCCAGAATCGCATCTTCTGTCGCTTTGTGAACCGGAGCAAGACCCAGCGTACTTTCCTGTGCATTGCCTACACTTGTGTATACGATGAAGCCTACACCTGCACGGCTTGCCGCTTCCACAGCTGCTGTATGCTGACGAATACGCGTCTCATTATCGCCATCCGCAGAGATCAGCAGCAGACGATCTACACCAGCGAATGCGGTAGCCAGCGTTTCTGGTTGATCAAAATCACCATGACGTACATCTACACCAAGCGCTTTCAGATGAGCTGCTTTCTCCGGATTACGTACACTCACTGCAACCTCGCTTGCAGCAACTTTCTCCAGCAGTTGATTGACCACTTTGGAACCGAGTTGACCTGTTGCACCTGTAACTAGAATTGTCATTTTCATTTCCTCCTACATAATAATGATATGGGTTAGTTGTCGTCATAACTAATATGGTTACAACGAATGTATAAAATAAAAGCCCCTTCAAGAGCTCTCATTTCCAGCGTTTCGTACTGTACACGCAAAGTGAAATTCAAAAGAGATATTTGCACTTTAAAATATCCATAATACATCCAAAATAAGCTGTATTCTTTCAATCGACCATGATAGACTACACCCGAAAAGTGCGCCTGTTCACACTCAGACAAATTGTCTGCTTAATTGTTGTAACGTCGTCCGGGCGAGTCGCTGCTCCATCGCTTGCTGCGCTTCCTGAAGCTCTTCCTGCAATACCTGCTCAATATTGCGTCCCACCGCACAGGCGATATTTGAATCATGATGAATACCAAACAATTGATTCTCCTCTGCTACTTCCACTGCGCGGTAAATATCCAGCAGCGTAATCTCATGCGACGGCTTCAGCAAGTAGGCTCCACCTACGCCAGCACGCACCTCGATCAAACCTGCCTTTTTGAGCATGCTCATCAAGCGGCGAATGACGACCGGGTTTGTATTCACACTAGCAGCGATAAAGTCTCCTGTACATTCCAGCGGACACATCTCGATTAGGGATAGCGTATGCACCGCCATCGAGAAACGTGTGCTAATCTGTTTCATATATTCACCACCGTTGTAATCATTATAGTTACAACTAATTCTAAAGTCAACCCGCTTGTTCGTTATCCATGTGGTGCTCATTCCAGCTTCATTGTGTCGATTCGCTTGGAGGAAAAAGGGGAATACAAATTCTTTGGTTTTGAGTTCTAACGCTTTACGAGATTTGATGTATTTGAAATCAGACATAGGTATGGTAGCCTGAAGCGACTTTAAGGTAAATTCAATAATCTCGGCAGGTGATGATCCAGCGTTTATAGTGCCAAACGCTGAGCAGTATGGATATTTTGCTGTGCAAAAATCCTTTTCTCATTTCCCCTCGCGTTTATAGTGCCAAACGCTAAAAAAAACCGGTATGCCAGCACAATCTGTGAGCATACCAGTGACCGATTGGTTATATGAAGTTTTATTCCACCTTATAAAGCGATCTTCACGCTGACGCTGGATCTAGTATCTCCGCATCGCGACAGAGCTGTTCGGCAGTTGTACGAATAATAAGCTGCAGTGCTCTTGTCATCAGATCCATCGGTAACGATGGCAAGGTTGGCTTGTGCACAGCCATTTGTGTTGAAGCTGGGAAATGGACAAATCCAGCTCGCACATTCAAACGATTTCTCTGTAAATAATCCAGCATGCCGTACATCGTATTGTTGCAAATAAACGTACCTGCCGTATTGGATACAACTGCCGGGATACCATTATCCAGCAAACGCTCCGTCATTTTGCGAATCGGTAGTGTCGAGAACAAGCCATCCGCTCCGCCTTCACGAATCGGTACATCTTGCGGCCTATCGTTTCGGTTATCCGCATATTCTGCGTCCAGCTCCACACTTTTCACATTTACAGCAACGCGTTCCAGACTAACCGCAGTTCTTCCGGCAGCCAGACCACACATAATAATCGCATTAGGCTCAAAAGCTTCGGCTTCACGTACGAGCAGATCGACACATTCATCATAATGAACGGGTAACAACAATGTTCGCACTTCCACTCCAATATCCGCAAACGAATGATTCTGAACAGCTTCCAGCAAATACTCCGTCGGGTTGATCGCATGTCCGCCAAATGGCTCAAATCCGGATATTAGTATTCTCATTGTTTCTACCTCCCAAATGGTTGGATACAACGTATGAACCTGTTTCTTTACATTTTGAAACCTATTTTTATCTTACCTTAACAATTCGGGACGGAACAGTCGTTTTCCTGTCCAACATTCACATTTTTTGCGATTTTCAAGCTTATTTTAGAATAAATACGCAATTGTATGAATATCCATGCATGGATATGATGAAATTTTGGATTAGGATGCACAGTGATGATTTTTAAGTTAAAGCTGGATTTACAAATGATATGATTGATATGGTTCCAAGCGCTGGATCAGTACGGATATTTTGCTGTGCAAAAATCCCTTTTTCATTTTCCCTCGCGTTTATGGTTCCAAACGCTGGATTGGATTCCGAGTCGGTAATAGCGGTACAATAGATGAAGATAGAAACGCAGGAGGTTTCGTTTGACTTTTGTGCCTCATGCGCTATAATTGAATTATGTTTTATCAAATATAATTTCACAAAATCAAAAAAGCGTATGATGTATTTCATTTTGCAAAACCTTTTCATCGAACCCTATGTTTATCCTATCTAACACTAGAAAGCGAGGAGATTAGAAAATGTCAGTACATGATTTCACTGCCCTGACGATTGATAAACAGGAGCAATCCTTATCCGATTACAAAGGAAAAGCGCTGTTGATTGTGAATACTGCAAGTGGCTGTGGCTTGACTCCTCAATACGAAGGATTACAAAAGCTATATGATACGTACAAAGATGCTGGCTTTGAAGTGCTCGGCTTTCCGTGCAACCAGTTCATGGGGCAAGAGCCAGGCAGCGAGGAAGAGATTAAAGACTTCTGTCAGGTGAACTACAGCGTGAGCTTCCCACTGTTTGCCAAAGTTGATGTAAAAGGCGACAATGCGCATCCACTATACCGTTATCTGGTGGCAGAAACACCTGAAGCCTCGCGTACTGGCGATATCGAATGGAACTTTGCTAAATTCCTCGTTGATGGAGAAGGTAAAGTCGTCAAACAGTACCCTTCCCGCCTTGATCCTGCTGAAATCGAAGCAGATATCAAAAAAGTGCTTGCGGGCGAAGCTGTTTCTTGAAAGACACATCCCGTTTCAGGGTAAATATACAGGGGCTGCTTTGAGGCATCATTTGAGATATCTATTGAAGCTGACTCCATAGACGCTTACTGCGCCTACATCGAGATTAAGCCTAGGTTCGATTATACTTACACACCCAATTTCAGGAGGATGATGAACAATGGCAATGACATTTACAGACATGGTAACGCAAGCAAGAAACAACGTACCGGGCGTAACTTCCCAGGAAGCTCGCGAGAAAATCAACAACAACCCGGACACATTCGTTATTGATGTACAGGATGCAAAAGATGCAGGCGCATGTGGTCTGATTCCAAGCAGCGTGAACATCTCTCTTGGCATGTTGCCAATCCGCGCCGATCTGGGCGTTCCAGCTGAACTGCGCGATGAGCGTCTGAGCGATCGTAACCGTCCGGTTCTGGTCACCTGTGGCGCTGGCGGTCAGGCTGCACTGGGTGCCTATGCACTGAAGCTGATGGGCTTCACTGATGTAGCTTACATCGACGGCGGTACAGCAGCATGGAAACAAGCTGGTTTTGATGTAGAAGAAGCGTAATATATCATTAGATCATTACAAAGCACCCTGTGAGCGATGAGCTTCACAGGGTGCTTTTTGTTATATATCGAATCCATATAGCAACTCATGTAGCAGGTTGATGGAGGTTAGAAATGGATATGATCTGGGTCTGGACCTACGCGAATATTCTCGTTTAAGTCATTGATTTGCTTCATCTGCTGCTCAGTCAGTACAAAATCAAATATCGCTGCATTATCGGCAATCCGCTCAGCGTGAATCGACTTCGGAATCGTAACGATACCACGCTGTACATTCCAGCGTAAAATGATCTGAGCCACTTGCTTCCCATGCTGCTCTGCCAGTTCGCGGAGCACCGGATGCTCTAATAATTGACCTTGCATAAGTGGCGACCAGGATTCGAGCTGAATATGGTGATCCACGCAAAATTGCTGTAAAGCATACTGCGTCAGCTTCGGATGTAGCTCCACCTGATTGATGACTGGAATCACCTTTGCTGCCTCAAGTAAGTCCTCCAGATGATGAATCTGAAAATTACTCACACCGATCGCACGCACACGTCCGTCGGTATACAGCTTCTCCAGCGGACGCCATGCTTCTTTATATTTACCTGGAACCGGCCAATGGATCAGATACAGATCAAGTCGCTCCAGTCCAAGCCGTACAAGCGACTGTTCATACGCAGCTAGCGTCTCTTCGTAACCCAGATCGGCATTCCATACTTTGGACGTGATGAATAGCTCGTCTCGCGTTACAATCCCTTCTTCGATCAGCTCACGTACCGCTTGGCCGACACCTGCTTCATTGCCATAAATAGCCGCAGTGTCGATACTTCGATAGCCCATTGTCACGGCAGACTTGATCGCTTGTACCAGTTCCTGTCCCTCTTCTACCTTAAACACACCTAGTCCCAGCGCGGGCATACGAATTCCGTTGTTTAGTTCGACACAGCTTCCAATATGCTGTGGAGTTGTATTATTTATTTTCATGATCAATATCTCCCTTTTTGCATTTCGTTATTATAGTAAATTCACAGCACCACGAATCTGAATGATGAACTGAGATTCATCCACCTCAATATATCGACTTACGAAATTAGACATGATGATATTTATACTTTTCCAATAGAGCAGCCACTATGAGCAGAAGCTTGCTCCCTCTCTACTTGAAATGAACCTGTATCTTTTGCATGAGCTCCTTTGACTGAATCCTTCTTTTCCAGCGAACGAAGCACAGCTGTCAGCACTGCAGCAGTGGCAACCATCAGTGCACCTAACCAGGTCGTATGAAGCAATCCAAGATGATCGACAACCACTCCACCCAGATAAGCTCCAATCGCAATACCTGCATTAAAAGCGGAAATATTGAGCGCAGACGCCATATCTACAATCTGTGGTACATACCGCTCAGCGAGCTGAAGCACATATACTTGCAGACCCGATACATTCATAAAAGCAAACAGTCCCATCAACAGCACCGTAGCCAGTCCAATTCCAGCATGCGGAGCTGTCCACCACAGCAATACTAAAATCAATGCCTGTACGACGAACATGCGCAGCAACGCCTGTACCGGATTACGGTTGGCTAGCTTCCCACCGATCACATTGCCAATCGCAATCGCGATTCCGTAAAACAGTAATAACAATGCAACGGTAGATGGAGCAAATCCGCTCACCTCATGCAATAACGGCGACAGATACGTGAAAACGACAAACGTACCTCCATAGCCGAGCGCGGTCACGAGTAGCGCGATCAGAATGCGTCCTGTCTTCAGAAGCTTCGCCTGAGATCGCCACCCTCCACTTGCTTTTCCCTGCTTCATCATAGATGGAATCAGCAGTGCATTCGCAATCAGCGCAATCATCCCAATACCAACAATGGCGATAAATGCCATGCGCCAGCCCAGATGCTGACCGATAAATGTTCCAATAGGGACGCCCGTTACGGTCGCAATCGTCAATCCAGAGAACATGATCGAGATGGCACTGGCTCGGCGATTCTCTGGCACCAGACCAGCAGCGATGGTTGAGCCGATCGACATGAAAATACCATGTGCTAGCGCGGAGACGAGTCTTGCGGTCAGTAGCAAGCCTACACCCGTCGAGATCGCTGCCAGTCCATTGCCAACGATAAAGACGATCATGATACCGAGTAATAGTGTTTTTCTGGACATGCCAGAAGTTAACGAAGTGAGCACAGGCGCGCCAAACGTCACGCCCAGCGCATATAAAGTAACAGTCAAGCCTGCGGTAGAAAGACCAATATGCAGATCGTCTGCAATCAGAGGTAATAGCCCTACGCTAATAAATTCTGTCGTTCCGATCGCAAAGGCACTAATGGCTAGTGCGATTAGAGCGAGTGTATTTCGATGGATTCGCATCCTGGATCACCTGAGTTCTTATAGAATTGCTGGCCAGCACATGTTATTATGAATCAGCACCAACCAAATGAATAGTACGTACTTAAAAGTACGATAGGTACTAAAAAGTGCCTTAGTAGGAATGACGCGGATTTTGTAGGATAATAAGTACATGATGAGATTGTTTAAACGCTCTATTCTTCTTTGGGAGTAGAGCGAACAGATCCTTCTCATCCAACCTCCGTATCCTTGATCCTTGGAGGATGGTATATAGGTCGATTGGCTTTTTAAGGATAAATGGATTGTCGTGAATATGGCGTAGAGTCTGTAAATGATGAAGACATGAAGCATGCTCAAGCAGGAGCAAATATCTACTTGGTAGGAGGAATAATGATGTTACAAGTTAACAAGGTGGAGAAGAAATATAATATTGCAGTGGAAGCGACGCTCGAGGTAATTGGTGGCAAGTGGAAATGTGTGATTCTATGTCATCTCACCCATGGCAAGAAACGTACAAGTGAACTGAAGCGCCATATGCCCAAAATCACGCAAAAGATGCTGACCCAGCAGCTGCGAGAGCTAGAACAGAGTGGCATTATTAATCGCATCACGTATAATACAGTGCCACCTAAGGTCGAGTATGAGCTGACGGAATATGGCTGGAGCTTGCATCCGATTCTGGATATGCTGTGTGATTGGGGACGTGGTCATATTACGAAGGAATACGGAAGTACAGATGAGCTGCTTGAAGATACGTATTTGAATGCGAATAAATAAAAAATTCTTTATTTTGATAATGATGTAAAAATATACATCGTTTATGCGGTTCATGTGTGTTTAATTTCGATAACTAAATGGGTAATGTTTCTCACAGCCGCGTGCCGCCTGAGATCGACGGGCATGAAGAGGTTTGGTGACCTCTCCGTATCTGCTCTGATTGGCAAGCCGTTTGCTTGTATGTAAACAATTGAAATGAAAGAGCTTTTGGTTTGCGAAAGCTAATTTTCATTAGACGATGCGCGTAAATTGCCCAAGGTCTAGAAAAGGAGAGGTATGCATGAATCGCAATGTAACGATGATGCAATTTTTCGAGTGGCATGTAGAGGCTGATGGTTCGCACTGGAAAAAGATGCAAGAGCTCGCTCCAGAGCTAAAGCGTGCAGGGATTGGAACCCTTTGGATTCCCCCTGTAACGAAAGGACATACGCCCCAGGATACCGGTTATGGTATCTACGATCTGTACGATCTGGGCGAATTCGATCAAAAAGGATCGGTACGTACCAAATACGGCACCAAAATGGAACTGCTGGATGCAATTGCTGTCTGTCACCGTCTCGGTATGAATGTGTATATCGACCTGGTCATGAACCACAAAGCAGGTGCCGATGAGACCGAAACGTTCCATGTCGTTGAAGTCGATCCGAACAACCGAACCGAAGTCATTTCGGAGGAAGCATTCGAAATCGAAGGCTGGACGAAGTTTGATTTCCCAGGTCGCGGCGATACGTATTCACCGATGAAGTGGAATTATCGTCACTTTAACGGAACCGATTATGACAATCGGGAGCAGCGAAACGGGATTTTCCGGATTGCTGACGAAGGCAAGCAGTGGAATGAAAATGTAGATAACGAATTCGGCAACTATGACTATCTGATGTTTGCCAATATTGATTATAATATGCCTGAAGTGCGCGATGAGATGACCAATTGGGGCAAATGGATGATCGACACAACGCGTTGCGATGGCTTCCGTCTGGATGCGATCAAACATATCAACTACGAATTTATTCGGGAATTTGTCGGTTCGATGATTAATAAGCGTGGACAGGACTTCTACATCGTTGGCGAGTTCTGGAACCCGGAGCTGGCGGCATGTCAGGAGTTCCTGGATACGGTAGACTACCAGATTGATCTGTTCGACGTGTCGTTGCATTATAAGCTGCATGCGGCTTCCACGTCGGGTAACTCCTTTGATCTATCTACGATCTTCAATGATACACTCGTACAGACGCATCCAACTCATGCGGTGACTTTTGTCGATAATCATGATTCCCAGCCGAATGAAGCACTTGAATCGTGGATTGAGGATTGGTTCAAGCCGCTTGCCTACTCGCTGATCTTGCTGCGTCAGGATGGCTATCCATGCGTGTTCTATGGTGACTATTTTGGCATCGGTGGCGAGAATCCGGTGCCGGGCAAAAAAGACATGATTAACTGCCTGCTGTACGCACGTTATCACAAGTCCTATGGTGAGCAGGATGACTATTTTGACCATCCCAACACTATTGGCTGGGTGCGTAAAGGAAGCGCAGATATCGAGCGTTCTGGCTGTGCGGTCGTCATGACCAATGGCGAGGAAGGCGAGAAACGGATGTTCGTTGGCGAAGAACGTGCCGGACAGATCTGGATCGACCTGACGAGTAACCGTCGTCACCATGTGACGATTGAAGAGGACGGCTGGGCAGTTTTCCCTGTAAATGGCGGCAGTGTATCGGTATGGACGCAGCCAGAAGAAGACCTGACCGAAGATGGCGTTGAGGCTTATTATGAATCTGGACTCCCTTGTATTGCATTGCCAGAGGAAGGCGTGCTGGAGGAAGGTTCGGAGCTGCTGAATATTGAGCCGGCAGAGCCGGTTCAGGAACAGGATGAACAGGTACAAGACGGACAGACAAGCGAAGAACAGAAACCGGAAAGTAAGGATCAAGATCAAGGTGCTGATAAGGTTTAACCCTTTACAATTCGGTGCGGGACAAACACCTTAACAGCTAGCTTCCGATTTATTGTATATACATCACCCGCACGCATATATAACCCGTTAGCCGCCGTTATCTCATTACAGAGAGCGCTAGCTAACGGGTTTTGTTTGTGATTATATGGATGATTTGCTCACTATCTATATCGAAGCATGTTATGCCGGTTATGACAAACTAGGTACTAATACCACACGTTGCTGTAGATTAGCAGGGGTAGTCCACACTTGCTCCACATCAGACAATGGACATACCTGCGTATTCAGCTTCAAGGTACCGGAAGCAATACACTCGATCAATGCTGGAAACTCCGCGAGATAAGCAGCAGGTGACAATGATCCTTGCCCACTACCGATCAGTCGGAAATTAGCGGAACGAAGTGCAGCTGCCGGTATATTCGCCGTGCTTCCAGCCATTGAGCCGATCTGAATCCAATCTAGCGAACGACTGCGATCCTGACGATGCTTCAGTAAGGACACCATCGCCTCTTCCGCAGGCTTGCCCCATACATAATCTATAACTACATCGACATTGGCAGCGGCTTCACCCAAACGTGCACTCACCTCTTCCGACTCGCCCTCTAAAGAAACGACTGTATCGGCTCCTATTTCAGTCAAAGCATTCAACCGCTCCTGGTTGCGACCAGCGGCAATAACGCGTTCCGCTCCGAGCAATTTGGCAATTTGTACTGCCATCTGACCTGAGCTTCCTGTCGCACCCATTACGAGTACATGGCTACCTGACTGGAACGAAATGCGCCTGTGCAACGTTACCCATGACGACATCGCTGGATTCATCGCAGCTGCAATCTGAACAGGATCAGCGCCAGCTGGAATAGGCATACTGCGCCGTGGATCAATAATCGTGCGCTCTGCCATTGAACCAAGCGAATCATCTGGCAAAACAAAATATACTATCCGTCCATCCTCTAATCGCCCTACGCCATCCACTCCCGGAACCAATGGCAGCTTGCCCATACTTGTATAATGCGATCCATCTGCCTGCGCACGCACACGCTGATGCAGACCCGCAGCGATCACATCTATATAAACCTCACGGGATACATCCGGCGTCCGAAGCTCATAATCTCGATATTGTGGAGCCTTGCCAAATTCATATACTACTGCTGCTTTCATATCTATCTCCTCCAAATATGGTATAAGTCGATATTGTGGCTCACCGTTTATATTTAGTTTGTGAAACAAACAATTATAGTTTGTTAGACCAACTAATATCGCTATGCCAATAATATAGTTTGCCCCACAAACAAAGTCAATAAAAAGTTTGCATGACGTACTAAATACTTATCTTATGCTATACTACATACACAAAGAAGCGACATGCTGCATACGCATGGCCGCTTGTGTTCCATGTTGTCACCGATAGGAGTGAATAGTTATGTACAACAATCCATCTGAACTAGATCCCGGTTCACCACTGGTGGACTATCTTGTTCAGCTCACGTATTTGATTCAGACAATCCTGCTGGAAGCTGGAGCAGCGTATGAATTATCTTTTATCCAGATTCGCTTGCTCGGCATATTACGAGATCGAGAACCAGGTATGCAAGAGCTCGCTCGTCTGCTGAATTTAGATAAATCGAGCGTTACCGGGCTTGTTAATCGAGCACAACGGCGCGGTATGGTAGAACGAATCCCTTCCCTCACAGATCGCAGAAGCTTTAGCGTGCGCCTGACGGATAATGGAAAAGATATTGTTCGTACCGTAGGTGGCGAGATCGAGCAACGCATCTACGATGCTGCCCGCAATCTTACCGAGGAAGAACGTGCGCAATTCATTACGCTGAGCGCCAAAATGCTGCATCGTGAATGAATAGGTTATCCTGTATCCTACAAGCTGAATCCTTACAGCATTCATGCCCTCTCTATACAGATCAGTGATGCCTTAGACAAGCTTTTAACTTTGGTAATCGCTCACTCTATTGACCTGCATTACTCTTCTTCACTCGGCTACTCTTACTTCCCCCTCAGTTCTCTCCTTGTCCATACTGCTGCTGGAGTTCGGCAATCCATGCTCTCAGCCCATCCAGCAGCTCTGGCGGCGATTCGACCTTCGCTGCGGTGCCGCAGCTTGCAAAAAACTGCACCACCCAGGGTACATACGACTCTGGCAATGGAAGCTCCAATACTCCCGTGCCATCTGGCGCTATTTCTAGTCCCTGCTCCATCCACGGATCAGTCTGACAGCGACGTACCCCTTCGCGTTGTAGCTTCACCTTCATCGACAAGGTACTTTCATTCGATAAATGGCCCAGATAGTCGCGGATATTCCAGCGAGCAAAGTCTTTCTGGTCAATAGGATTTGGATCAACGACTAATTGCTTCATCCGATCCACTCGGAACGTACGCATCCCCTTTCGCTCCAAGCAGTAGGCAACACTGTACCATAGTCCCGCACTCGAATACACACCAAGCGGCTGAATCCGCCTCTCCTGCTCTCCACTACTCGAATCGTACACCATCTGTACCACCTTTTGCTCCACACTATATTCCACCAGCTCCGATAAATAAGGCACTTCCAAATGCCGAACCGGCGTCCAAAAAGCAAACCGTGCCTCAAGCTCTTGAATCCGCTGCTTCGTCTCGGTCGGTAAATAATGATAAAACTTATCCAGCGCGGAACTAGACTCCTTTTGAAAAGGCAATGACCGATAATTGCCAAGCGATTGATAGGCAAAAAACATCGCTACTGCTTCATTTTCGGAAAATAAGATCGGCGGAAGCATCCGATCACGGAGCACACGGTATCCGCCTGCTGCGCCGGGTTCACTGTATAATGGCACGCCAGCATCGGCAAGTTCTTGCAGATCGCGCTGGATCGTTCGACGGGACACACCGAATTGCTTGGCTAGTTCGGATGCGGTAAATTGGCGGCGTGTGTTGACGGTGAGCATGAGTTCGATTAGGCGCTGCGATTTGGGCATGAACATGCTCCTTTCATTTGAATTGTTTTTTGCTTGAAGAGTAGACAGACACCAATGCGAGAAGGGGGAGCTCGCATTCTAGGATATATTTTATTTTACCAGAAATGGCGACAGAATCTGTCACTATTGCGTGCTATGCTGGGTATAAGAGGAATTACATCATACTGGAGTGGGATGACGGAGGTAGCTATGGAGACATTTAAGGAGCGGTATAGTGATCGTTTTTTGGAGCAATTTGTAGGAATTGTGCAGCGCTATGCGGATACAGGGGTGTTTGACGAGCAGCGCTTTTATACGCTTGTTCATGCGGATGGTTGGAATGAGCTGGCGTTCAAGCAGCGGATTCGGCGGATTAGTGAGGCATTTACGGGAGCGTTACAGCTACCTTTTGCGGAGATGACGGAGCTACTCATTGCGATGGCACCGGAATGTCGGGGGGTGGAGTATTTATTTTTCCCGGATTGTGTGGAGCTGTGTGGGATGGATCAGCCAGAGCTGTCGATGGTTGCGCTGGCGAAGCTGACACCATATTCGAGCTCGGAATTTGCGGTGCGTCCTTTCATTGTACAGAATACCGAGCGGATGCTCGATCAGATGCGGGAATGGGCGCAGGACGAGGATGAGCATGTACGGCGGCTGGCAAGTGAAGGGTTTCGTCCACGATTGCCGTGGTCATTTCAGCTACGGATGTTTGTGAGTGATCCAGAGCCGACGATTGCGGTGCTAGAGCTACTCAAGCGTGATCCATCGCTCTATGTGCGTAAAAGTGTGGCGAATCATCTGAACGATATTGCAAAGGATCATCCGGAACGCGTGGCGGAGATTGCTCAAAGCTGGTATGGACAGCATCCACATACGGATTGGATTGTGAAGCATGGCTGTCGGACACTGCTCAAGCGAGATTATCCAGCGATTATGGAGTTGTTTGGCTTCCTGCCGAACCAGCATATTCGTGCGGGTGAATTGCAATTAAACCGTGATACGGTAGCGATTGGTGAAGAGTTGGAATTATCCTTTGTGCTGCATAATGACGCGGCAACCGCGCAAAATGTGCGGATCGACTATGAGATGCAGTTTGTCAAAGCAAATGGTCAGCAAGCGCCCAAGCGGTTTCGCTGGGTATCGCGCGATTTTGCTCCAGGTCGGCATGTGATGCGTAAAAAGCATTCGTTCAAGCTGATCACAACGCGGGTCTATTATCCAGGTACACATCATGTGCATCTGTATGTGAATGGAGTTCAGGTGGGTGAAGTGGCGTTTGACGTGACGCTGGCTCAGTAGTCTTGTATATAGGTATATATAGCGATGAGTTGATAAAGGAGGAACATGCGTATGATTACCTATCTATCCGGAGACGAGCTGATCGAACGTATCCGGTATACGTATTTGCGTTTGGATGAGGAATTTGACGATATTAGCGAAGATGAGCTTCATCTGCGGGTAGAGGGTGTGGATCGAACACCGTATGAAATCCTTGTCTACCAGCTCGGCTGGCTAAAGCTCGTGTATGGATGGGAAGTAACGGAAAGCCAGGGCGGAACAGCGATTACGCCTGCGCCTGGACTACGCTGGAATCAGCTTGGCGCGTTATATCAATCCTTTTATGAGCAGTATCGAGAGTGTACGCTAGAGCAGCTACGAGAACAGCTACGGCAAGCGGTACAGCAGTGGTGTATGTGGATTGCCGAGCTTAGCGAGCAGGAGCTATTTGGCGCCGACCAACGCCGCTGGGCAGCCAATCAAGCGGCATGGCCACTGTGGAAATGGATGCATACGAACTCGGTTGCTCCTTTTCAAACCTTTCGTACTCGTATTCGTAAATGGAAAAAGCTGAGGTTGCTACATGTGTGAGAACATCGTTCTATTACAATCACACTACATCCGCGATGCCTCACGCCGTTCACTACCTATGACCAAAATACAAAGGATCAACATACAAAAACAGCCACTTCATCACCTATTCAGGTAGTGAAGTGGCTGTTTCTCTTGATTCTACAACGTATGGATGTCCGTTTCCCCGCTTCATTCTAGCAGCACGCTATAGTGAGCAGAAGGAGCAAGGAGAGGGGACGGTCAAGCTTATCGCAGCGTACGGATGCGCTCTTCCAGTGGTTTGAACTCTTTGTCACCCGCAGGTGCAGTCGGTTTACCAAACGGCATCTGTGCCACGAGCGTCCAGCTTTCTGGAATATCCCACTCGGCTTTGATCTTTTCATCAATCAGCGGGTTATAATGCTGCAGGGATGCGCCATAGCCTTCGGATTCCAGCAGTGTCCAGATCAAATACTGGTGCATACCGTTCGCTTGCTGTGACCAGACAGGGAATTTATCCTGATACGCCTGGAATTGATCTTGCATGGAGCGAATCACGGCTTCATCTTCGAAAAATAGGATCGTACCGTAGCCAGCTTTGAAGCTGTCCATCTTTTGCTGGGTTGGTTCAAAGCTGTCCGCAGGAACGATCTCTTTAAGTATATTCGTGGTGTAGTCCCATAGCTGGTCATGCTTGTCGCCAAGCAGAACGATAATTCGAGCCGTCTGGGAGTTGAATGCGGATGGTGTATGCAGGACAACCTGCTCTACAATTTCCTGAATCCGCTCGTCGGATGTTACGGCTTCCTTGCTAATACCGTAGATACTTCTTCTTTTCTTCATCGCCTCAAAGATTGCTTCTGTACTCATTGTCATTAGCCCTCCTCTAGATAAAGACTCTAATCAAGATGTCTTACATGTGTATTTAACCAGAGTTGCTATAAAAAAATCAGTGACTTTTCTTGCTTGCAAACTTGGGTGATGGGAGGGGGTTCACTTCGGGAAGGAATAAGGGGGCGGACTCTGGTTTCGCACAGGAATCTATGAAGGGGAAGAGAATGTAGATTCCCGTGCTCAAATATCGTCCTTTACCCTTATTTCCTTCCCTGCGTTCCGTGGTTCTCGCATCAATTTGGTGTTGCATGCACGACTGGCGTCGTGGCATGGGGGCATTTCAACATCAAAGAATGAATGATAAAAAGAAAAAGCGACTTTCTCCCTTGGATGTGATTGGGGAAAGTCGCTTTTTTGTTTTGGTTTAGTGAATAGAGATTTGATAGAGATAGAGGTTCAGGTTCAGATTGAGATCTGTGTTTTAAAATAGTTGTAACTTTATGGTGTTTTAATTCTTACTGATGATGTGCACGAATGAGTACCTGTGCGGCTTCAGCACGAGTGGTGAGTGCAGATGGATCAAAGGCTCCATTGGCACGACCGGTCATCAAGCCGGATTGCTGCATTTGGGTGGCAGCTGCTTTTGCCCAGGTAGGGATCGTAGCTTCATCTGCAAATGAACCGCTAGCTGTCGTTGCGGTTGTTGCCATCGCGCGGCTAACCATCACTGCCATCTCGGCACGCGTAATTGGGGCATTCGGACGGAAGCTACCATCGGCGTTGCCTTTGATCCAGCCGAGTGCGCTAGCTGTTGCGATATCATTTTGTGCCCATGCACCAATCTTGTCTCCATCGGTGAAGGCGGATAACGCGGAGCTAGCGTTAGCTTGCTGAGATGCTGGTTGTAGCATACGTACCAGCATTGCGGCAAATTCGGCTCTCGTTACCTGAGCACCTGGATGGAATGTACCATCTGCATAGCCTTTAACGATGCCGAGTCCAGCTGCTTCACGAATGCTAGCCGCTGCCCAGTGACTGTTAATATCGCTAAAATCAATCCTTGGTGTAGCTGTACCCTCGCCCGTAGTTGGCGTATTCCCAACTGGAGCCGTTGCCGGAACTGCCATCACTGCAAAGCGTGTAAAGTGATTCACTTCCACCATGATTGTATTGCCCTCTACCGTTCCATTATCGACCAGAACCCAAGGAGTATTCGCGGCGGTCTGGTAGAACACCGCCAGCTTCTCGTTACTACGAAGTGTAGCTGGATCGAAGCTCATGGTCAGTTTGACCGGAACCTTGAAGTTCTCCTGCATGTTTTTGATAAATTCAATTACAGGACTGAGTATACGCTGATCACTACCCAGATTCGTAGGTGGTGTATTCATCTGACTCGCCGAAATCTCTAGCGGTTGATCTGCGGCACCTGCTGGCACCTGCAGTCTTACACCCTCACCCAGACGCAGCTCGCCTGCCTGCCCGGCGGGAATGAGTACGCGTGCTTGAGTAGCGGTGTTGTTGTTCGTATTGGTCGTGTTGGAATTGGAGCTAGAGTTGCTACCTCCGCCTCCACCGTTATTGCCCGTATTTCCGCCACCTGGTTGTGGAACCAGCGTCCACCCCGCATACAGCGTCATATCTGCGGTAACAGTAGCTGTTCCAAAATCAAACAACCGCGTATGTGCTGTATCAGTATACCAACCGGTAAATGTATACCCGATGCGTGCCGGATCAGCGGGACGCGATACAGAAGCACCGTTATTCACAGCTTGCGCTTGCACCGCCGTTCCACCATCGGTTTGGAATGTCACGGTACGTACAGCGATATTCCATTTGGCATACAGCGTCATATCTGCGGTTACAGTCGCCGCTGCAAAATCAAATGGCTGACTGTGTGCCGCATCGGTATACCAGCCTGCGAAGGTATAACCTGCGCGCTGTGGATCGGCTGGACGGGAGAGTCGATCTCCATATGCCGCAGACTGATCACCAATCGCTGTACCTCCGTCGGTATCAAACGTAATCTGCTGCACACGTACTGCCCATTTTGCATACAGAATCACATTGGATACGATCGGCTGGCTAAAATCAAACGGAAGATCATGCTGCGGATCGGCAAACCAGCCCGCAAAGATCGAGCCTGCTTCATTTGCTGTCGGCGCATTCGGTAGCGTCAGCATATCCCCATAACCGATATACACATCCCGCATAACAGAGCCACCGTACGTGTCAAAGCTAACCGTATACTGATTGCGTTCCCAGCCCGCATAGAGCTGTAGGTCTCCGCGAATCGTAGCTGTTGTAAAATCAAACCGCTGCCCAGTAGCAGCATCACTATACCAGCCCGTAAAGGTATAGCCGATTCGGCTTGGCTGCTGTGGTTCCGCTAACGGACTGCCATAATCTAGCGCCTGACTGTTAACGGCTGTACCGCCCTGACTATCGAAGCTAGCGGTATATTGATTCACCGACCAGCCCGCATATACCGTAACCGGTGCGGTAATGATTGTCTGAAAATCAAATGGCTGTGTACCTGCTGCATCCGCGTACCAACCCGTAAACGTATGACCCGCTTGCACTGGATCAATTGGATGAGAAATGAATGTTCCATACGGGATCGTCTGAGTAGGGATATTGGCTCCCTGATACGCATCAAATGTAACGGTATACGACTGTAGCGTCCAGCCTGCATACAGCTGGATATTCTCTACTACGGTTGCGGTCGCAAAATCAAAGCGCTGCGTATGCGCGGCATCCGTATACCAGCCTGTAAAGGTATAGCCAGTACGTGTTGGCACTGCTGGTGCGCTCACCAGACTACCATAATCTAGCTGACGATCTGCAATTGCCGTTCCACCACTGCTATCAAAGCTGATCGTGTACTGATTGATCGACCAGCCCGCATACAGCTGAGTATTCGCGGTTATGACTGTATTAGCAAAGTCGAACAACTGCGTATGCGCCGCATCCGTATACCAGCCTGTAAACGCATAACCGGTTCGTGTCGGCGCAGTCGGTGCATTAACAGTTAACCCATGATTAACGGGAACGGATGCGACCGTTGTCCCTCCATCACTATTGAAGCTCACCGTGTATTGATTAAGACTCCACCCCGCATACAATTGCGTATTCGCCGTTACCATTGTATTGGCAAAATCATATAACTGGGTATGAGCAGCATCTGTATACCAACCTATAAATGTGTAATTCGTACGTGTTGGTGCCGTTGGCGCACTAATCGTCAATCCGTAATTCACCGGAATATTCGCTACGGCGGTACCCCCATCACTATTGAAGCTGACGGTATACTGATTAATTGACCAGCCCGCATACAGCTGGATATTCGCCGTTACTACACTATTGGTAAAATTAAATAGCTGTGTACGCGCCGCATCGGTATACCAGCCCGTAAAGGTATAACCCGTGCGTGTTGGTGCGGTTGGCGCGCTAACACTTGAGCCATAACCGATCCCAACAGCTGCGATGGATGTACCACCACCGCTGTCAAAGCTGACGACGTATTGATTCGTAATCCACTCCCCGTACAACTGCAAGTTAGCGGTAATCGCCGTCGTAAAGTTGAACAGCTGTGTGCGACCTGCATTCGTGTACCAACCATTAAAGGTGTAGCCCGTGCGTGTCGGCGGTGTTGGCTCACTGATTGTAGCCCCGTAGTTGACGGGAACATTAGCAATTGCCGTTCCGCCACCACTATTGAAGCTAACCGTATACTGGTTAATGCTCCAGCCTGCATACAGCTGCGTGCTTGTCGTTATCGTTGTATTCGCAAAATCAAACAACTGCGTTCGCGCTGCATCGGTATACCAACCGGTAAACGTATAACCGGTTCGTGTTGGTGCCGTTGGCTGCACGCCATGATCACCATAGTATAGATTTTGCGTGGTTACACTTGTACCGCCCGCACTATCAAATGTGAGCTGGCGTGGTGCATAGTAGCTGAAGGTGATCGTGGTGCTATTATTAGCCGCGTCAGTAGCAACGAGCGTATAGTTGCCTTCTCCTGTAATTGAGGTGCCACTTGTAAAGGCTGCGCCATTGAGAGTAGCCGTTCCATCGCTCAACGTAATCGTAGGCGGCACCGTGTAACGCCCTCCATTGCTCGCACCGCTTACCGTTGGCGGTGTTAGATCAATCGTAAACTTCACCTGCGTCGTGCCATAACTGTTCGTTGCAACTAAGGTGTAGCTACCCTCTGCAGTCACTGGCGTACCGCTAGTATAGGGCTGATTGTTCAAAACAGATGCACCATTGTTCGTAATGATCGGCGTCACGGCATGATTATACATCCCGTTATTGCTGACACCCGACACTGTTGGTGGCGAAGAGGATACGACATTAATGTTAATCGTTGAATACCCACTCGCAAATCCATTGGTATTATACGTGCGCACCGTAAAGCTATCCGAGCCTACATAACCATTATCGGATTTATAATTGAAGCTGCTTCCCAGATCTACTACAGTGCCGTGCTGTGGCAACGTTCGTAGGGACACACCTGTCCCCGATCCACCAGAAAGCATCGGTGTTTTGTTAAAAAGAGCATCCGATCCAGAACCAACCGTATACGGTGTGCTGGTGACTGCCAAATCAGACGGTCCTGGCCCAGCATTGGAATCTCTCGATGGATATAGGGTGCCATGTGACGAGTCACCAGGCACGATATACGTCGAAAATGAATTGGGATTTGTACTCATATTAGGCAAGCCAAAGGTTGAATACCCGTTTCCACCAAATCGTGTACCTAGAAGTGCAAATAAGGCTTGCTGATCCATCACATTCTTTGTGGTGCCATCGGCAGAAAAGAAGGAGGTCTGCATTGGAGTGAGGAATGAGAGGACTTCACCTGTGAGCAAGTAGCTATAATCATCAGCCGTTAACTGAGTCAGATCTTTCCCTACCTGATTCGCGCTTGTCTTGGCAGCTACCGCATAAAAGAGTGGGGTTCCCGAAAGGGGCGAAGAAAGATTAGGTAATGTAAACGTAGAGTTGCCCGATGGATTGAGTAAACTCGATAATTCGGGATAATCGTCTTTATTCTTAACCGATCCATCCAGCTTCAACCAGTCACCAGGCACATAAAAGTATGGAAACAGATGAACTTCACCTAAAAAGGCATTATTCGTACCGCTCCCAGCTCCATCGCGCTGAGGGAAGATACCATTCGTCGCAATGTAATACGCCATACCGTCAGGTACAGATAATCCGGTCAGGTTGGGAATCGCAAAGTTGGTGCGTCCATTACCACCATAGGCTGTCCCCATCGTACTATAAAGCGCTGTATTAGATTGAATCGTTAAAACCTGACCTGCGGCAAACATCCAGCCATCGGGTGCAAACCCATAAGGAAATAACTGAATTTCACCAATATACGGCTCTGCGGCCGCAGCATGCGCGGAACGCATCGTGTTAGATCCTGTCGATAATGTGGCGAACACCAGTACAAACGCCAGCGCAATTTTCCAGCTGGCACGACAGGCATAATGAATCACTTTAAAATCTCCCCCTTTGAACAATCATAATGATATCCTCATGCTAAATGCAGCTCTACCAGGCAATACATCATGTCCGGTTCCCCTGATATGTAACTAAAGCGATCTCTATCGCGATGGTTTGATCTATGCTCGGCTTTTCGTACGATATCCATTTGAGTAACAGCTGACCGTTCCCGTCAGCACGCGGTTTTCCGTAGCATGTAACATGATTCAATACGTTTAGTTTACTTTATGAATCAGCAAAAAAATATAACAATATTTGGTTATCACAACTTATTTTTTTGGGTTGTTATGAACTTGCAATGAATCATGTCACTTTTCTCTAATAAATTGTTAGTGGAACAGAATTGGGATGTTACTCGACGTATTGCAAAGGGCGGTATTCGGATAAGTCGAATTCGTTTAATACACTGTACGTATGATGTGGTGTGCATAGAAGAACACTACGCTGGAGGAGGAAGCTTTATGATCGAGATTGGTTTGACTGGTTTTGGCGATCATCCGGAGTTGTATGGCAAGCTCAAGGCACCCGAGCGCTTGCCTGCATATAGTGAACATTTTCCAATTGTCGAGATCGACAGTTCCTTTTATGCGGTACAACCTGTTAAAAATGTGACGCGCTGGGTCGAGCAGACACCGGAGCATTTTGGCTTCATTTTCAAGGCATATCAGGGCATGACCGGACATCTGCGCGGCAAAAAGAACTATTTTGATACGAAGGAAGAGATGTTCTCGGCGTTTCATGTGTCCTTGCAGCCTGCGATTGATGCGGGCAAGCTGAGGATGGCGCTATTTCAATATCCACCCTGGTTTGACTGCACTCGTGAAAATGTCGAGACCTTGCGTGAGACACGCGAACTGATGAAGGATATTCCGTGCGCCCTGGAATTCCGCAATCGTACGTGGTATATGCCGGAGTTCCGCGAGCGGACGCTCGAATTCATGCGCAAAGAGGACTGGATTCATACCATTGTAGATGAGCCGCAAGCGGGGATCGGTTCGATTCCGATCATTAGCGCAGCCACTTCTTCGCAAGCAACCTATGTACGTATGCACGGACGCAATGTAGATGGCTGGCATAAGAGCAGTCACCCGGATTGGCGTAAGCTACGTTATCTGTATCGGTATAGCACAGAGGAATTGACGGAGTGGCGAGATCGCTTGCTCGAATTGCAGAAGGAAAGTGAACACATCTATGTCGTGTTCAACAACAACTCAGCAGGTGACGCTACACCGAATGCAAAAGAGCTGATTGCGATGCTGGCTGAACAGGATGCTTTATCGCACAAGCATAGTGTGGACAAGAAGTGATTCTGATCTAGCTGCTACATGTGTAGCTACAAGCAGTTATACCGTTGGGCATATGCTACAGAGTAGTGAAATTGGATATCCGAAAACAAATCAAACACCTTCAAGCATGTTCTCCAATCCTGAAATGGGTGAACGCGCTTGAAGGTGTTTGCGTTTTAGTATGGATGAGCTCATGTAGCTATAGATAGATGATCTACAGTCTCTCGTTTACGACAATATGCGCTTCTGCCCGGTTAGCTCACGGATCGGCTTAATATTTTGTGTAAATTCCAGCGTACCCATATACTCACCGGCTTCATTTCGCACGGCAAAATAGCGGATATAAATAAACTGTTCTTTGATCTGAATCCAGAAGTCCTCTGTATCTTTACGCCCTGCCCTAAAGTCTGCCAGTAGTTCATTCACCACATGCACACTTTGCGGTGGGTGACAGTTCTGCACGGTGCGTCCAATCACAGCGCGTGTCCGTGCGAAAATTCGCTCCTTGCCATGGGAAAAATAACGGACCACGTCATGCTCATCAATAAAGGTTAGATCGACGGGCAAATGATTGAGCAGCGTCTCCAGCTGATGCACAGACAGAATACCTGTATTCATCCGAATCAGTCCGTCGCCTGCCTGTTCCAGCGTACCGCCCTGATCGTCCTGCTCTACTCCGTTCGTTCCATCACGATCGCTTGCGTTACGATCTGAAGCGATTGTGCTTCTATCTTCACCTTCCGATTCCCTATGGATGCTCGCTCCAGTCGGCTCTGGTACGCGTGCTGGCTTCCACTGCTGTTCTGGTGCAGTTAAACAATAACCAATATCGTCGCTCTCCTGAGCAATCTGTAGCCATTCATCCTCAGTTAATGTATTTAGTGCCATCGGTAGCAAAATCTGTTCTTCCTTGAAAATCATATCGGTCACTTCATGCAGCACGCGCTCCATCAAGCCCAGTACATCCTCTGCATCCCCTTGATGTTCGCTCAAGCGTGACTTGATCTCTTTCACACCGATCCGAATGCCATCATCCACGCCCCACATAACCTTCGTTGGTCCCTGAATACCGTACCGTTCCAAAAAGGGGAATAACAGATTTTCCTTGCGACTATAATGCTTATCCACATCATAGAGCAGATTCATATCTTCCAGAAGCTGAAAGCGATGGGTATCGCTATCTTCGCGCCGAAACCGATCCATATGCAAGGCGATCGTAAAATTCACCAGCCGCTCGATGGCACGATTTTCAAGATAGAAGGTGTGTACAGGATGACCGGGTTGCTGCTGTGGACTGTTCGGTTCGCCAGTATGAATCTCTTCTATGCTGCCGCGGAATAGATCGGCATGCATACTACATAATCGCTGTACCTCGCTAACTGGAATACCATCCTCCTCCATCAATGCTTTCTCCAATCGAGAGATTTCCATTACCGATACTTGACCTACAGCTTGACGGAAACGCTCACGAACTTCATCCGCATGTTTGCCTTGATGTAGCTCATGAATAATCGCTTTTAGCTCCTGCTGACGATACTTGTCTATCGAATGATCCACTAGCGGCTGCGCATATCCTTTCTGTGCTCGTTGCTCGCGGTTATTAATTAATTCACTCATATGATTCTCCTCCTGATCCTTACATGATGCGTTCGATCCTGCTTGGCTGCTCGTCTATATTGTCAACATAGCATATCGTTTGTGGAGGTCAGGTGATTACAATCACTACGTTGGATATGGAATCATCTAAAATAGAAAACAACAGGACAACCACTTACGTTGTCCCCAGCGAAATGGAGGAAAATCATATGAATAAGCAGTCTCTGCAAGCCCACCAGCAATATGATGGTGCACGTTTTACTAAAAAGATGGTGTTTCAGCAACCGGGTCACAACGTATTTGTACTGAACTTTGCAGCGGGACAGCAGTTACCTGCACATCGCCATCTTGGAGCTACCGTGTATCTACTGGTCGTTGCAGGCAAGGGAATATTAACTGTCGATGAACAGCCGATTGAGCTGAATACAGGAGATATCGTGCAGGTTGAAGGCGATGAGCTTATGTCTTACCACGGCGACGAACAGGAAGCATCCAGTCTGTACGTTACCCTCGTGTCATCGGATCAGCTGAACAAATAATATATTGGGGGATCAGCACGCGACAACGAAAAATCCCTTCCTGCTGAGGGGTAGCAGGAAGGGATTTAGAGGTAAAATGAATTAGCGAATCAAGTTAATCGCTGTTTGAGGGACGAATGTTTTTTCGCCATTGAACACGATTGTTCCATTCAGATTCACGTTTTTGCCATTCAATGTAGCTGTGTTTTTGTATACAGGCAGACGCAGCGTATCGCTGCCTTTGGTCACGACCATCACAGGATTCTTTTCATCTGTGCGATCCCATGTTACCGTCGCTCCTCTTGCCGCAAACGTAGATTCGGCAGGTACGAACAGTTGCTTCGTTACGGCATCCAGATCCAGACCTAGCGCGGATTCCATATAGCGTGCGATATCTGTATTTTCCACCAGACCTGTGAGCTGTTTGCCGCCTGGAGCGTAAGAGTACAGCACGACATCGCCACCGGTATGACCGTTACTTGTCCAGCCGATATGAGCACGCTGGCTAATCATCGGGCCGACGGTATAGTTCATGCTGCCTGCTTTGGTTGCTTTGATTGCGGCGATTTCTTCTGCTGTCAGATCTGTAATGCCGAAGTTCTCGCTTATCACCTGTACGATATTGCTGCGATCACTGTTCAGTAGCTTCTCGATGCCTTCGCCCGTTACTTTTGCCTTTTTCAGCGGATCAATAAATGTAGACAGTGGCAGTTTATCATAGGTGTTCGATGTTTCGCGGTCACCGATCGTCAGACCTCCGTTCATATGGTCTGTCGAAGCGATAACGAGTGTGTTGCCATCCTTTTTCGCAAATGCCAGTGCTTCTGCTACCGCTTTGTCAAAAGCATTCACATCGCTGATGATACCAATCGGATCATTCGCATGTGCCGCCCAATCGACCTTACTGCCTTCAACCATCAGGAAGAATCCGTCCTGATCTTTGGATAGCAGTTCAATCGCTTTGGATGTCATTTCGGCCAGACTAGGTTGTTTGGCTGGGTCGCGATCCATATCATAATCCATCGCTTTATCAGCAAACATGCCCCATACCTTGCCGTTATTCGCTGCTTTTAGACCTGCCGTATCCGTCACCACATTGTAGCCCTGACGATGAATCGCTGCTGTCAGATCCTCGCCATCCTTGCGTCCTGCCGCTGTGAAATATTGCGCGCCGCCGCCAAGCACCACGTCCATACCCGCATATACCTGCTGCTCGCTCAGTGCGTCGAAGTTGCTACGATCTGGATAGTGAGCGCTAAAGTCAGCTGGCGTCGCATGCATAATTTCAGATGTAGCGATAATACCTGTTGCTTTGTTCGCCAGACGTGCCGCTTCCAGGATGTTCGCTACGGGACGTTTCTCATCTCCTGGCGCGATGGGCGCAAGTCCTGGCATTGTATTTTGATCAGGCAGTACACCTACATAGCCTGTATGAGATTTATGTCCGGTTGCAAATGCAGTTCCTGCTGGCGCAGAATCGGCAATCGCCGCATCTGCGGAGTATGTACGTACCAGTCCGCTCGCCATTTCATCCAGTGCTAGCATTTCGCCGCCATTGTACCAGCGTGCCAGTGCAGTCGCATCCTGCGCCATACCATCTGGAATCAGCATAATCACATTCTTCGCTTTGATCTCTGGCTGTTCCTTGGCTGCTGCATCACTGATACCTGCTGGAATACCCAGCAGCATCGCCGATGCCAGTACACCTGCCATCACAGGTGCTGTTTTGCGTTTTATTGTCTTGTTTACCGTACTCATCATCGTATACTCATCTCCTTATTTATGTCGCTTTCCGTGGATACGGATTGGCTCCGTTCATCCTATGTATATGCTCATTTATCGTGCCAAACACTGGAGATGTATGATATTTTGCTGTGCAAAAATCTTTCTTCATTTCACCTCGTGTTTATAGTGCCAAACACTTGAGCCAAACTGATTTTAACAAGCGATAATTATCGCAATGTACGCCGAAATAGAGGCGCAATGTAAAAAAAGAGCCGATTTGTTAACGGTGCATTAACAAAATCGGCTCTTTATTCCTGTTTATCCATATGGTTTGAGTCATTTTTTACAAGCTGTTCACAATTCCCTTGTAGACGTCGATTGCGGCTGCACGAGATTTCTTCAGATCCACGATTGCATCAGGACGTGGCTGGTGGATTTCTTTGGCAGATAGATTTTTCAGTTCAGGCATCCACTGGCGGATATAATCGCCCTGCGGATCATATTTGGCAGACTGCGTTACTGCATTGACGACTCGGAAGTACGGCGAAGCGTTCACACCGAGTGAAGCACACCACATCCAGTTGCCACGGTTAATAATATTGTCGTAGTCAACCAGCTTACGACGGAAATACTGCTCGCCTAATGTAAATGGACACTGCAGATTTTTCGTCAGAAACATCGCTGACAGAATCCGCAGACGATTGTGCATACAGCCCGTTTCATTCAGCTGGCGCATGGACGCATCAATGACCGGAATCCCTGTCTCGCCCTTATACCACGCTTCAAAATGACGATCATCCAGTGGGGACAGATCATACTTCTTCTCATACTGGAAATAGTTTTCGTCATAGATGGCCTGATACAGGTAAAAGTCCCGAAATGCGATCTGCCGAATCCACTCCTCACTCTGCGCCTGGTCAATCGCACTGCTATACATTTCTCGTACAGACAAGGCCCCTGCGACCAGATGTGGATTCAGCTCACTCGACGGATCAATTGCGTAATAATCGCGTTCTTCGCCATAGTCCTTGATTTTGCCATGGACAAACTGCTCCAGCTTCGGATGTGGATCATCTGCTGGCTTGAATTCGTCCAGATCGAACGGCAGACGAAATGACTCGGGAAGATCCAGCTCCTGCTTACTCACGTTCAATTCACCTAGCGATACCGGAGATACCGGATTCGGCTTTGCATCCAGAAAATCAAGCCATTTACGGTGAAAAGGAGCAAACACCTTATAATACCCATCCTTGCCCGTAAACTCGGTAAAGGATTCCGCCTGGATCATCATATGATCGAGCAGCAGTGTGAAGTCAGCACCATGATCCTTCGCTACCTTCTGTAGCTTGCGATCACGGTCACGCGCATACGGCGTAAAATCACGATGCGCTACCACTTCATCTATCTCATAGCGCTCCAGAATCGCATCCAGCACCTCCTCTGGCTTGCCATAAGCGATATTTAGCTCCCGATGATGCTTATGATATTGCCGGATCAGTCGCTGAGCATGGCTGAGGAAATTCCTACCGCTGTGCTCCTTTTCCCGATACTTGCGCAGTAAGAACGGATCAATAATGAGCAGATGCATGCTCTCCGCACCCGCCTCTTTTAGATAATCAAAACCTGCCAGATCATGAACGCGCAGATCCTTCCGGTGAATAAACAATTTCAATGCGATGTCCTCCTGTATGCGGTTAGGTGAATGGAATATTGCCATATATGCCATATAGAGGTTATATACCCGATTCAGCTAGCGATACACGCGGCAATGTACATATAAATGAAGATGTGCACAGCGCGGCACTTAAGCCTCCGCATTCAAGCGCTCAATTACCTCGGATAGCGACATCTCTTCCATCGACGATAAACGCAGATCATAATGCTCAAATGGCAATAACGACGTCACCGGGTTCGGTACGATCGTACAATGTAGCCCTGCTCCCTTGGCGGCGCGTAATCCATTCAGCGAATCTTCAAAAGCGACTGCCTCGTGTGCCGCAATCCCCAGTTCGTCCACCACTCGCAGATATAGCTCTGGATCAGGCTTCACAGCAGATACATCATCACTTGTCTTAATCACTTCAAAGTAATCCCGAAGCTCTAGCCGCTGCAAATAGTAGCCGATCCATTTGCGATCGGAGCTCGTCGCCAGACCGATCCGCAACCCTAATCGCTTCGCCTCCTGCAAATACGACTGTACGCCCGCGCGAGCCTGCAATACATCCACACGTCCTGGAATCATGGCGGACACTTCCTGTTCGATCATCAAACCAATGCCCGGCTTTGCTAGCTCCTGTTCGATATAATTGCGGAAATCATCATTATGCGTACCGATGCTGGGAGCGAATCGTTCCAGCGTAAGCTCTAGCTGATACTGAGCCAGTACCTCCTTGTAACATTCAAACCATACGGTTTCCGTATCCAATATCAATCCGTCGAAGTCAAACACAACTGCTTTAATCATACGTATATAAACCCCTTTCATCTGCTATGTAGGTGGATCGGTTGTTACGTGTGTGATTGCCCGGTGGGAATTGGGCAGGCTCCCATTATACGTTTAAAATTTGGAGCATTGGTCTATACGCATGATTATACAGAAATGACGCTGTTGTTCAAAATGATGAGGACAGGTGCCAAACACTGAACAATGTACGATATTTTGCTGCGCAAAAATCCTTTTTCATTTCACCTCGTGTTTATGGTGCCAAACACTAGTAAACACTGGGTTGTTTAAAATTAAATAGGCACGGGTAATAAAAACCATGCTCCAATCGACACTTGAATATCTAACATGAGAACAACTTACGAAAAGGAGATGTTTATAATGACAGAACATAAAGACAACGGCTTGGGCGACAAAATCAAAGGTACGGTTTCTAAAATTAAAGGTGAAGCTAAAGACCAATTCGGTAATGCGACTAACAACGCTTCCCTGCAAGCAGAAGGTAAAGTCGACAAAGCTAAAGGTGAGGTTCAGCAAAAAGTCGGCGAAGCTAAAGATCGCCACAATCACTAATACGGCTTGATTCGTTAGAATCGGTACGATATATATGTAAAAGCGCCATGTCTCCTCGCTTGGAGAGATGGCGCTTTTTGCGTTTATGAGCTGAATCTAAATGATAGATGCACACTGCTGTGAGACAGGGTCATCTGTGAGATATGGTCATCGCACATGGCTATCTACATCCTCTGTATCTTTGACAACGATATCCGTTATTTTCTGAGCCGATACGGTTTTCTCTCCTGTGCTGATAAAAGCGGCTCTCGCCACAGCTTCCAGCCCATCCATAGGAATGCCAGCACATGTACACAGGCTACGATGATGCCCGGCACAGGCGTAAGTGTACTCATCATTACTGACCATAGATTGTAGGTGATCGTCATACTGAGCAGAATCGCTAACATGATCCAGCGGGAATCGAGCATGGCTACGAATAACAATAGGATTAGAGCGGGCACGCTGTAACGCTCATGAATTTCCGTGGGTAACATGAAAAATGCGAAGCAAAGCCATACTCCTGTTTTCAACAAGGTCGCCGTATCCAGCTTGCGTACCCGAATCACCATATACCAGCCGCTATATAATACCGCCAATACGAGCAGTAGCAGACCAACTCGGCGTAGCGAAATGATGCCCAGCCACAGCGTCGTATCGTTCGTATCCGGCGCTACACCCACAAGATAATACCAGATATTGAGCGCATTGAGCGTGACCTGTGTGTACATGCCAACCGCACTCAAGTAAGCCCCTCGGATCATCGAACCAAGTCCACCATGACCGGCAAAATACAGTCCGGCTACCAGCAGTGGTAATACTATGCCGAGTACCAGATATACACCAGGGCGAATACGCCGTTCCAGCAGACACCGGAGCACATACCAGCCTAGTACCGGCGCAATTACGATCGCCTGTAGCTTGGTGAGTAGAGCGAGCGCGAACAGTATTCCAGCTCCTAACGGAGCAGATACTAACAATAACAACGAGCCTGCCATGAGCATCCCATTTAACACATCCACCTGACCCCATACCGCACCATTCACAATCAGCACTGGATTCAACGCAAACCATGCCAGTAAAGGTAACCGCGTACGTGAATGAACCGCCTTGCGCGACCAGAAGACGACCGTGATAAAAGCGAGCATATCCAGCAGAATCAACAAGCTTTTGTACGTTAACGTGCCTGCAACGGCTTGCAAGCCAAGCCATTGTAATAGATGCGCATACCCTTCCATAATAAGCAAAAAGACAGGTGGATAATTGATACCGCCGTTATTGGTATATACATTGCCTAATCCGTAATTGCCCACATCGCTCATCCATTGTACAAACAGTCGCTGATCGTCAATAAAGCCTGGATAGCGTCCTCCTAACCAGATACGTACAGCGATGCCAGCCAGAAGGAATAACAAAATGGGGATGATTGTATAAGTTCGCCGATGACGAGATGTGCGCGAAGTGACAATCCGATCGGTAACAGGCAATGTCATGCGTTTATTCATACAACCGAGCCTCCCTGTGCAGTGCAAAGCGATAGTGGATTGCACCTATTATACAAGCGAGCGATGTAACATTACCAATATGGCAAAGTAGATATACCTATCGCCCCAATAACAGCATAGATTATGACGTTATTTAGGCTTATTTTGTAATAAACCATTGTCAAATGTTCTATTTTATCGAAAAATGGGATTTGTGCATCTTTTTAATGGATATATCGTAAACATGGAAGGAATTATTTATCGTATTTACGAAGGAGTGAAACAAAACGAATGTACTATCCATTACGTTATATGGAGTGGTCGGAGCAGGAGGAACGTGAGCTAGGCTTGATTCACGAATATCTCTCCATCCAGAAGGAGCATCTATTTTTGTACAAGCTGGTCGATTCGATTAAGCTACAGCATCGCATCTGGGTACATGTATCCCATGAAACGGAAGATGATCTACGTCATATCATCTATATGCGACCCTTTGCCGACGAGTTACCTGCTCCGTATCAGAAGGAGCTAGCTCGTACAATTTCCGGGCAAAAGGACTATCCCGCTTCATTGGAACTGGAATACTGGATCTGGGATGGTCATCATTTTGTACGGCGACCCTCGCAAGGCGCATGGATGTCGCCACTGGATATGGCGCAGGTGCTGTTAGATCATTATCGCACCGAAGGCAATATAACGTATGAACTACTCTATATCACATTAGATATAGATCGGCAGAAAGTTATGGTCTTTATGAGAGAGGTGAATATTTAATATGAAACAACAACAACGGATGGATTCTGTGGCACAGGTGCCCGATATGCCATCTGTCCACGCACATACGGGAACACCTGCTTCAATCCATCCAGATCCATTTCAGCAAATGAGCAGTAGCCAGGATACTGACGCTTCTACTAAAGAAAGTCGTACCAGTCTCAATAGTAGACGTGCACGCATGACTGCCTTTTCGCTACTACTAGCCGTACCTGTAGCGCTAACGGCCTGCTCGGATAACGATAATTCGCGCTGCGAATATGATCAAAATGGGAATCCCTACAATTGCGATAACTATTCCAGCAGTTCATCCAGTAGCCATTATAAAAGTAGCAGCTCCGGATCACATAGCGGCTTTGGCAGCTCAGGTTCGTTCTTTTCTTCGTTTGGAGGATAACTGATGCGCAGTACATATAATCTGAAGGTGCCACATGAGCAGCTATTTCGCGGGGAACTAGCCGAGCGGATTCCGTACCATACGATGTATGGCAAGCCCTATTGCCTGCCCGCACTCACGCTATACACCACAGCCGAATACGAGCAGATTGCGCTTGCCTCTGAGCGTGTACATCAGCTTTACCAGAAGACATTACGCTTTGTACAGCAGTATCTACCGCTTAGCTATCTGACCGATCAGCTTGCGATCCATCCGGTACTCGCACGGATTGCCTGTCTGCCTGTAAGCTGGGATGGACTAACCCGTCTGGACTGGATTATCGGAGCAGATGGTGGACTGAAATGTATTGAAAATAACACCGAAACGCCGACCGGTATTCCCGAAACCGCCTATCTGGAAAGCCAACTGTTAGCGTATGCCTCTTCGTTCGCCCCTGCCTCAGCGCAGATGAACGACTGTATACAGCAGATGTTCAAGACGGCGATCGCAGATTATACGGAGCAGGGACTGAGCGGCAAGCTGTATATGACCAGCTATGACTGGCATGATGAGGATCGCATCAATACGCTATATTTGCTAGAGCAATGCCAGCTTGCAGGAATGGAAGCGACGTTTGTGTCTCTGGAACAGCTACGCATCGTGCCAGAGGAAGGCTTATATCATGGGGACGAACGAATTGAGCTATTATACCGCCTCTACCCGCTGGAATATCTGGTCGAAGATCGGGAGGAAGATAGCGGACGTCCGGTAGGACTGGATCTGCTAGAGCTGGTCGAACAAGGCAAGCTCGGCATCATCAATCCAGTACAGCACATTATTACGCAGAGCAAAGGCTTTGTAGCGACGCTCTGGTCGCTGTATGAACGCAATGATGAAATGGTAGATTATGCTGGATTCCAGCTGTTCACGCCTGAGGAATGCGGCTGGATCGAGCAGTATATGCTACCAACGTATTTTACACCCGAACCGTTCCTACAAACGGGTACACCCTATGTGAGTAAAAGCTATTTTGGGCGTGAAGGTCAAGGGACACGGCTTGTGGAGCAGCCGGTGGATGGAACAGAAGATCGGGCTCATAGCAAGCAGCATCCTTTTCGGCAAATGGATACGGCTGAAGAAACACCTGCGTCTAGTCGTATAGATGAATCCTCTCGTGAATCTGATGTGGTCGCCTCCTCTCCATCTTCAAGCCCCGCCACTCGTCCGGCGAATCCATTATTACAGGAGGGCGAGGCGGCAGATTGGGATCTTGAAGCATTATCCCCTGCCGAGCTAGAAGCATTAGAGCTCGCCGCTACTGCTGCTTATTATGATGAACAGCCCAAAATCTATCAGCAACTCTATCCTATGGAGCCGATATGTGCCGAAACCGCAGATGGAAGCTATGAGGGCTACCTGTTGACTGGAGCTTTTGTAATCGGTGGTCGCTTTGCCGGATTGTTGCCACGCATCGGTAGCAAAGTGACGGACAATCTGGCGTATTACTGCGCAGCAGCTGTACGACGGGACAAGACTTCAGACCAAGTTTAGTATGGATACCCGGCGTAGAATTATGGCTTACCCAGTCAACGAATATTTATTTCAATCTATTTCAGGAGGCGATCATATTGAAAAACTTTGCAACTGATCTGATGCATGTAGGTATCGGATTGGTCATTTTATTCGCTATTTTGCTTGTGGGCTATTACATTTTCAGCTTGATTACTCGCTATGATGATAATAAGGAAATCGCTCGCGGGAACGAAGCAGCCGGCATGTATATGGGCAGTAAACTGCTTGGTCTGTGTATCATCGTTGGACTTGTGTCGATCAATTCGGACAACTGGCTCGATGTGATCGTATGGTCAGCGGTCGGTATTGTTGCGCTGTGCCTCGTGTATATTATTTTTGACCTCATTACGCCACGTACAAAGCTGTGTGAGCAGATCGAAAACGGCAATATGGCGGTCGCTCAATTGCTGCGCTCCCTGATTATCGGGATTGCATTTGTGATTGGTACATTTGTCATGTGAGTAATGCCATGTTAAGCAGGAGTCGCTGAAACAGATTCATTGTATCATTTTGAACGGATTGAACTGACATGGCTCTAAAATATAAAAGCAGGCTCTCCCCTCTATCATCCAATGGGAAGAGCCTGCTTTTTTGTTGAGCCGTTTATACTCATTCGTCCATGTTACCGGTCAAGCTTCACTTAGGAAGCGACATAACCGTAAGAACCGGATTTGAATGTTCTCGGATCATACCATTTGTAGCCTGCCGCTGGTGCTGACCACGGTTCAGCCTGTGGTTCAGTCGATGTAGCTGGATTTTCGATTGGCAGCAGTGATGTCTTGCTGTCCAGTGTCAATCCGCTCACCTGCGTAAAATCGGTATAGCTTTCTTTGTGTGCCAACCAGCGAACCGTGTTCACCAGCAGTGTCGCATCATCGACTTCTTTGAAGCCGTCATATGTCTTTTTCGTTTGTCCATTTTCTTCACGCTTGTACTTTGGTGAAGCATCCTCTACTGGTGAGGAATCACCGATAAATGCTGCTTTCCCTGCACCCAGCTTGGCAATAGCTGCATATGGACCTTCTGCACGTCCGCCGCCATTGTACACGCCCTGGTCAACCGCACTTCCCCATTTGGACATACCGCTTGGCATATAGACAAGGCCTTTCGCTTTGTTCGGATCAATGATCGCTAATGTCGAACCTGCATGCATTGCAACCGAGCTAACTCCTTGCGTAATACCAAATGCTTGAGCTGGCGCTACGATATCTGTCGCATTCGCATCACCAAGTGCATTGTAACGGAAACGGATACCGAAGTTGCTACCAAGCCAGTCGGAGCTTGTTACGCCCTGCATAGCTGGTGAAGCCGCTTCTTCGGCACTCATCCCCAGTGCTGGATTGCTATACGCTCCGCGGCGATAGCCGTTCATGGATTCCGAGCCATCCCAACGGTTTTTGTTACGATCGGCATTGTAGTGATCGCCAATGAAGAAGATACTACCGCCAGCTTTTACATATTGCAGCATCGCTGCCTGCTCTGTTGCTTTGAACGGAACATTCGGCTCTGCCAGTACGAATACATCATAGTTTTTCAGCTTGTCATATGTGATTGCTTGTTCGCCAAACGTGTATGGAATTGGACGATCCAGCGATTCTACGGTAAAGCCAACCGCACGCAAGCCAGCTGCAAAATCAGAGAATCCACCGTCAATGACCCAGTCCGCAGCTCCTGCCGTCTGAGCATGAGTGTTGTCGAACAATACCTTTTTACCTGTGCCATCTGGCAATGTTGTGCCTGGATCAGGATTCGGCGTTGGCGTTGTACCGCCACCTTCACCTATTGTAATTGCAGTCGGCGTTTTTACACCTGCAAAATTATTATATGTACCTGCTGTTCCTGTCACCGTAATGGTTTTGCCCACCAGACTCGGATTCGATTGTAGTCCGAACTGAGAGCGATATGCTGTCGTAATCTGCACATCCAAAAGCTTACTTGTATTCGTCTCGCTGCTGCTATCTGCCAGCAACATGTTAAAATCATTCGCAAATGGAGCTTGGAAATCCGCCGTCTGCGAACCACTTGCATGACCCACCACCACGCCAGTCACTGTGATTGTGCCTGCACTTTGCGATTGAATCGCTTGTGCTACCGTCAACGCCCCCGCTGCTTTTGCCTGTTCCGGTGGCACCATACCAAACAACGTAGTCACTGCCAGTAACGCTGTCAGCATAATCGCAGACAGTCTCTTTTTCACATAAACATTCATGCGCATTCCTCCTGTACCCGTAATTCTACGAGTGAAATATGATTCTTTAATAAAGATAATTCTTTTTTATCTAGCGGATTCCTCTTTTATGTAAAAATTTAATAAAATTTACTTTTGTGTAGGAAGAAGTTAACAGAATGTACGTATGGACAAATAATCATTTATTCGTTAAAATGTCCAATGTGTCAATCATCCTACCTTTAGAATAATTGAGTTATTTTGTGGATGGAGATTTACTATAAATGCTAATGAAGCGTTAGAACTTTTATAGATTTTTGATAAGTAAATATTATTCACGGTAAAAGATGTTAGTTGCTGGGAGGGACACCACTTCGGTAAGGAATAAGGGAACGTCCTTGGGTTGAGCCCAGGAATCTACGAAATAGGTGGAAAATGTAGATTCCTAGGCTCAAATGGCGTCCTTTTCCCTTATTTCCTTCCCTACGTTCCGTGCTTGTTGCAGCATGATTATCGTAAATTTTCAAGATTCATGAATAGAGCTCGATTGCTTCATAGTTCAGCTTTATAGATTTGAGTTTCGATATGGTTAGACAGCAATGAATAGAGTACTCAAAATGTATTAGTATCGTATACATTCAAGCACGAAATTCATTTTAAGCTGAAGAAGCTAAGCTTTTGAAAAAATTACTTATTACTTTTAGTTTTGTTCGTTTTTAGGCATTCCGTGTTCTAGCTCTCAGACTCTCAAATTCTCAATTTTCCTGGTCTGTAACCATATGAGCTTCCTACTGCATAGTGACGATCGCAAGCATTCAGCTGGCGCACGAATCAATAGGAATAGACTTGATTCTGTCATGCCACCTAGAGAAGCACGTAAGATTTTATAGGCTAGGTGGGAGCAGCACGTAATCACTCATACTTAAATGCTGAACACATCTAGGTATTTCTATCATTCGTAAGCAGCTCATATATACCGTGGAGAGTATGTCTATTTATAATCAATCATCACTAGTTCATATATGGTTTTAAGCCTCCAAATTCTAGATGATTTACGAATAGGTCATATACAGCTCACGTGTACGTTGAAGAGTATGTATGTGCCACATAAGTAGTCCTGATGAATAGCGAATAAACTTCTTATGAGCTCATCTTCGTCTATTGGGGTTTGTTCTTAAAAATCAGCGTGTTGTGATCACTACGGAACGGAGGCAAGGAAATAAGGGGAAAGGACGACTCCTAGTGTTTGGCAGTATAAACACGCTTGGAGGGGCGGGAATCTTCGTTTCGCCCTCATCCAAAAGATTCCCGCGGCTCCACCTGAGGACTTCCCCTTATTCCTTTATGTAGTGGTAACTCTCTCAACACACCCGTATGCAGACAGAACGATCAATTAAATTCAACGAATCATGCAGAACGTGTCAATAAAGAACACCAAGTAACAAGCACATAACAACTACAAGCAGTAAAGTGAGATCATTTGAACCATCAAAGTACGAAACAATGGAGGCGATTGTTATTTTTGATAAATTGGAAAAGAAATCGCTCGTAGAGCAGCTTTGTGAGCGGTTGGAGCAGCAGATTCGGAGTGGGGCTTGGACGGTTGGGATGCGTATTCCGAAGGAAGCTGATCTGATGGAACAGTTTGGGGTGAGTCGGAATACGCTGCGTGAAGCGGTGCGGGCGCTTGTGCATACAGGACTGCTGTCCACGCGGCAAGGAGATGGAACATTTGTAGTCGCAGATAGTCCGCTGGGACCTGTGCTGCAAAAGCGGCTTAGTAGCTCCAGCGCGGTAGAGATTTTAGAAATTCGACATGCGCTCGATCGGGAGGCGGTTATGCTTGCCTGTGAGCGTCGTACCGAGGAACAGCTTGCTGATATGGATCAGTATGCTGGATGGTGTGAGCAGTATCAGTCTGCCGGGCAAATCGAGCAATTTGTCGATGTGGATATGCAGCTTCATCAGACGATTGTAGCGGCGGCGGGTAATCCCCTACTGGTTGATCTATATCAGCATATGTTTGAACGTATCCAAATGTCGATTATGAGCACGACCGAAGTGAGTAGCGACATGGATCACACGGGGCATCGTAACCTGATTGAAGCGATTCGGCAGCGTAATCAAGCGCAAGCGGCAGCGATTGTCGACGATTATATTCAGCATTTTAAAAGCATGTTAACAGAAAGGAATTCCACATCATGAATAATCCGCTTCAACCATCCGGTGCCGCCGCGTCCTTGCGGAATCCGGCGTTTCTCTTATTTTGCATTTTGTTTGTCTCGTTTAATATGCGCAGTCCGATTACCGGGCTGAGTCCGCTGCTTGATCTGATTCGTGGTGATTTTCCCATTTCCAATACGATGGCAGGCTTTTTGACGACGATTCCACTGCTGGCGTTTGCCTTATTATCTCCATTCGTAGCCAAGCTGGCAGGCAGTTATGGGATGGAAAAGATTATCTTCTTTTCGCTGATTGTACTCGTGATTGGGGGCTGGCTACGTCCTTTTGGCGGGATGACGCTACTCATTCTGGGGACATTTTTGACGGGGCTTGCGATTGCGGTCGTGAATGTCATTTTGCCGGGACTGATTAAGCGAGAATTCCCGCACCGTATCGGACTGATGACGAGTATCTATTCGATCTGTACGAACGTATTTGCCGCGCTGGCGTCTGCGGTAAGCTTGCCGCTGGCGATGAATGGTGGGCTTGGCTGGAAAGGCTCGATCCTAACGTGGACGGTGCTTGGTACAGCGGCGCTCATCTTCTGGGCTACCCAGCTTCGTCATAACCGTGTCGCACGGCTGGCGAAACGTAGTCATCATGCAGGACAGAGCGTATGGCGCTCGCCGCTCGCTTGGAAAATCACCTTTTTCATGGGCATGCAGTCGCTGATCTTCTATGTGTCGATCGCATGGTTGCCTGACATTTTGCAGCAACAAGGGCTGACTCGACTCCAAGCCGGTTATATGTTGTCGCTGATGCAGTTCTCCATGCTTCCGTTTAACTTTATGGTGCCGATTCTGGCGGCGCGCTTTGCTACACAGCGACTTCTTGTGCTGGTGACAGTGATTCTATACCTGATCGGACTGGCAGGATTGATCTTCGGTGGTGGTCATATGGTGTTGATCGCCATCTGTCTGATTCTGGTCGGTATCGCCGGGGCGGCTTCGTTCAGTCTGTCGATGATGTTCTTCAACTTGCGTACCCGTACACCGGAGCAAGCGACTGAAGTGTCCGGTATGGCGCAGTCGATTGGATATCTGCTGGCAGCATGTGGCCCAACCTTATTCGGTATTTTGCATGATCTGTCCGGTAGCTGGACAGCACCATTATTCCTGCTTGTCATCGCGGCGCTTAGCTTGCTCTACACCGGACTTGGCGCGGGTAGTCCAGGCTACATTTACCGTAGCGATGATGTAAAAAGTACACAACTATAGATTAATAACTGTAAAATAGGGTATGTTGTATAAGTGAGCTTTTCACGTAAAACCGAAGGAGGAATCATCCATGACAACAGATATCAAAGCAACCGCAAAGCTGAATAACGGCGTAGAAATGCCGTGGTTTGGACTCGGCGTATGGCAGGTAGAGGAAGGCGAGGATGCGACTCAATCGGTCAACGCTGCCTTGAAAGCAGGTTATATCTCTATTGATACAGCCGCTGCTTATAAAAACGAGGAAAGTGTCGGCAAAGCGATTCGCGAATCCGATATCCCTCGTGACCAATTGTTCATCACCTCCAAGCTGTGGAATGCCGATCAAGGCTACGAATCCACGCTGGCGGCGTTCGACGCAACAATGGAGAAACTTGGACTGGATGTACTGGATCTGTACTTGATCCACTGGCCAGTTAAAGGTAAATATAAAGATTCCTGGCGTGCGATGGAGAAACTGTACAAAGAAGGCCGCATCCGTGCCATCGGCGTAAGTAATTTCCAGCCGCACCACCTCGACGATCTGCTAGCAGATGCCGAAGTTGTACCTGCAGTGAACCAGGTGGAATTTCACCCACTGCTGACGCAAAACGAACTGCTCGACTACTGCGCGCAAAAAGGTATCCAGGTGGAAGCTTGGTCGCCACTTGCACGAGGCAAACTGTTCGATAACGAAGTCGTTAAAGGCATCGCCGAAAAATACGGCAAAAGCCCTGCACAAGTTCTGCTGCGCTGGGTACTCGATAAAGGCGTCGTTGTACTGACTCGTTCCGTCAAACCAGAACGCATTGCCGACAACGCCGATATCTTCGACTTCCAGTTAACAACAGACGAAATTGATCTGCTGAACACACTCAACAAAAACGAACGCACCGGCCCAGACCCAGATAACTTTAATTTCTAATTGTCGTTACTGTAAAGGATCTGATCCATTGCGCTAATATCCCTGTAGAATACGGATATCGTACGATAGCTCTTGAGTTCAATACTCATTAGGGCGTCGTCCGACTCAGCAAGCATCTATGACGACTACAACAAAACAAATCCCGCCTTCCTGCTCTTAACTAAGCAGGGAGACGGGATTTTTGCATTTATAAGTATATAGGGTGCGGGTATACCTAGTTTCAGTTTGCCCCGCTCTACAAATTAGCTAAGAACAAATCATGTCCAATCGCATACCTATCCCATACGATCCAACCTGTATGCTTAAGTCGTAAAGTTACTTATATATAACGAATTACAATGTAATGATACTAAAACATTCTTCAAAAAGATTCACGTGGCTCTATCCAAGGACGTTCCCTTACTACTTAACGTAGCGGTAGCTGTTTTCACACATCATAATCTGACAAACAAAAAAGCCCCCGTTTCAAACAAGGGGCATTAATTTCAATCTATATACTGCTATTGTACTGCTTCACACCATAAGTATACTTTTCTCTACATCGACCCTACGATTGAACTGCGAGTACCTAATAATGCTTGCTTCAAATGGTTGTACTGATTAAGTATAGAATCTACTCTTCTCGACTTGTCCAATACGCGGTGGTCCTGAAGATCATAGTGCTGTACCATGTCATTAAGTTCCTGGCGCTCAACCTCGATATATTCTTCCATCTTCTTAAGCTCTTCCAAGAGACTCACCTCCTGCCGCGATATCTAAAAGAAACAGATGCACCGATGAATAGGGATCATTTTTCTCTGTATGTCCTCGCTCTGTATCTGCTACTCTGTCTACGAATTTTACCAAACGATTCCTATTTCTACCATTTCAGATTTACAATTACTTTACATTTTAAAGTGAGCTTTGACGTATAATAGCTTCGTTTAACAGTACTGATCAATCACTAATACCATGACCAACAATGTTAGATTACGCCTCTCGAAAACCTTGGATCTAATGTAGCTAAGATACTCGGTGGTGCGAAAAGCATACACAAATACCGGCGACATATGAGCGATTTGGAGCTACTTATATCACCGGTATTCATCTACTGATTATGTCATGCTAAGCTTGGATAGCTATCTACCCAAGCCTCACACATTATATTTATTCCGCAACCGTATTTGTTAGTGGCCCACTACCAAAGTGCCCGGAGCGATTCACTTTTGTTTTGAGATACTTCTCATTGAATTCGGAAATGTCACCCCATAGCGGGATGCGTCCGCTCACGACTGCGCCGGATTTCTGTAGCGCTTCAAGCTTACGCGGATTGTTTGTGATCAGCGTAACCGGCAACTGACGTAGCTGATTCAGTACTGCAATCGCGTCATCGTAATTACGCATATCATCTTCAAAGCCCAGCTCCAGATTCGCTTCCACTGTATCCAGACCTTGCTCTTGCAGTACATACGCCATCGCTTTGCTGAACAGACCGATGCCGCGTCCTTCATGGTTCGCTAAGTAGAACAGTGCACCTGTACCATGAGCTGCGATCATTTTCATCGACTGCTTGAGCTGATAGCCACAGTCACAACGCTTGCTGCCGAAAATATCGCCGGTATGACAAATACTGTGCATCCGAATGAGTGCATCCGACGAGCCTTTGAAGTCACCATATACGAGTACACTGGATTGCTGTGCTTCTGCCAGATTGGATGAAGATAGCATTTCAATAATCGCTGCATGATCCACATTCGCATCACCACATGTTGCACCTGGCAGGCTATCACAGCGTAGCCAGCAGTACCATTGAAATACGACTGTTTCTCCATCCAGATTCACAGGCAAACGAATCGGACCGACCAGATAGATCGACTTGTCCTGACTCGGTACGATTTGAATGCGGTCTTTGAGCGCTTCCGTGATTTGGGGATTAATCATTATGAATTACCTCCGGTTATGTGTATCTTGTCAATGAGAGATACGTGTAATATACCAACTTGGATGACTATAGATCATTGCTACGATCCCGTCTTGATCCAGTAGAATAGATAAAATGAAAGTTAGAGCTACCAACGCTATTATTCAGGGCTGATAGGCGGGAAACTGACCTCGAAAGCCAGATTCACGTTCAAACTGACTATCCAGCTCTGCACGTGTTTCCTGACGACGGAGCTGTTCAAATGGCTTCAAGCGTGCGAGTCCGGTGTCATCTGCGCGTAGTGCATCCAGCAGCAGCGGTGCGAGCACATGAGCATCCTTCATCGCACTGTTCACACCGATTGCACCGGTCGGACTGAATGTATGCGCAGCATCACCCATAATGACCAGGCCAGGCTGTACCCAGGTGTCGCAAATACAGCTCTGCACCTTAAGCAGTACAAAATCATTCCATGCTCGCAGATGACGTCTCACCGTATCCTCCAGCTCAGGGAACGATTCGATCAGCGCTTCGGTAAAAGGTTCAACCGGTGTCTTACGAAGCGCGGGAAAGCTATCCTGCTGGATATTCCAGCCGATCTGGATAAAGCCGCCTTCCTGGCTAAAGAGCGCGAGCTGTGAATGCTTGGCAAGCGCCATCCGTACCGTAGCTGGCCAGCCTTTTGGTGCTGGAATACGAGCCCATAGCAGATCGAAGCCGTGCTTCAAGATTTTCGTGCCGATTCCTGCTAGCTTGCGTACAGTCGAATAACGTCCATCCGCGCCGATAACCAGCTTGCTATGAATCGTCATTTCCTCGCCCTGATGACGCACCTTTACCCCATTTACCACACCGCTAATCGGATCGCGTAACAACTCATTTACACGGCTATCCATCATCAGGCGGTAGTTCGGGTACACTAGAGATTGACCGATCAGCACATGCAGCAAGTTTTTTTGTGGAACATGGATTCCGGTATGCTGCTCTCCCGGCGCAGGTAGAATCGTTTTGACAATACGTCCCTGCTGAAAATATTCTACACGTTCCATTAGCAAAAGTCCTGCTTGCTGTACATGCTCGTATAGACCGTGTTCTTTTAATATGCTTTCTCCTTGCGTGTTGAGGTGTTCGCCGCGAAACTCCTTGTCGATCCCTGCATGCCGCTCCAACAAAATAACATCTACACCACGAGCAGCAAGCAAATATCCAAGCAGTGCTCCACCCGGTCCTGCACCCACAATAACCACTTCTGCATTCAAGCTCATCGGCTTCTCCTTCCCACCTGGTTTTCAGTATCTTTATTTGTAGTAGCCACTCATTTATATTACTAATACTTACTTTTAATAAGTAGAGTATAGGTAATAACTAGCCCTTTGTCAACTTTGTCATGGAGATGCCGAAAAAGCCAGGGAATTAAGGCTCCCTGACTTCTTTATCGGTTTCTGGTTGTAATTCGATGTGCACCTGATCTGTATGCAGTAATGCTTCGCGCATCCCTTCCAGATCTAGTCCGTCTGCAGCAAATGCCTGACGAACAAGTCGGGGCTGAATAAACTCATCATATTTACCGAGGTAGGGAGCTTCCTCGTCAGCTAACAACTGCTCTGGAAAGTCGATCCGTTTGCATTCAGCGATCATCTCGGCTAGCAGTTCATACGCATCGGCTTTGCCCGAGACAACAAAATAATACGGCTCCATTGGCGTAACTGCACGTAATCCGAGACGTTCAGACAGATTATGCTTGAGCATACGCTCTAATGTGCGAAATGGCTTGCTCCCCATCCATGGTAATACAAAACACGAATCACCACCTGCTGGCAGTACGGATGTTTGCAATAATCCTGTTTCTCGTGCCAACCTACGTGCACGCTCTAATCGTGCTGCTGCATTCGGAGCGAGATAGGAATAAATATCGGACGAAGCGAGAATATCGCGGATCTTTTGCATCACTCGTGTATCTACATCGCCTCCAGCACCGAGCCAGAGCGTATCCACTTTACCTTGAGAGGATTTCACATAGACTGCCTTGTGGCGGCTGTCGATTTCTTCTACTTTCCATAGCTTACCTGCAAGGGAGAAGCAGTAGCCCGGCGGCGGTACGGTGGTAATCGAGCCGATCTCCTCAGAGCCATGATAGACCGAATGCTCTTCATCATCCTTGAACACCGCATAGAAACGGAAATTGTTCACGATCTTCTCGCCTGCCATCCCGATAATGAGCGTACCCTCTTCTGTACGCTGAATATGGTCGAGCTGAAGCAGGTATTGCAGGAACTGCTGATACTGCTCTACCGTAAACTCGCGAAATGGCGGTAGTGTCATAATGGCACGCGCCAGCTCCGCAGGCTCCGCCTCCCCCATACTTTTCAGCGTACTCATCGTCTGATGATACAGAATGCCGATCGGCAAACGTCGTGCCTGAAACGGCTCAACCCAGCGATCGCGTACATATAGCTCGATTACCGCAATCGCACGTAGCATCATCCAAGGCATACGCGCAGGCAGCTGGGCTTCTTCATCCTCTTCCTCTGGACACACGAAGATCATTTCCGATACGGCACCTTCTCTTCGTCCCGAGCGTCCAAGACGCTGTACAAAGCTTGAGCATGAGTACGGTGCCCCCAGCTGAATGACGCGTTCCAGTTCACCCAGGTCGATACCTAGTTCTAGCGTGAGCGTAGCCGCTGCCACAGCAGGGCCATAGCCTTCACGGAGTGCTGCTTCAGCTTCCTCGCGTAGCATGGCCGAGATACTACCATGATGCACATGGAAAATATCCGGCTCCTGCCGCTTGGCAGCCACACGCCGCATTTCGAGCGTCAAATATTCCGCATCTGAGCGGCTATTTGTGAAGATTAGTGCCTTTTTATGATGGGTCTGGTCGTAGATGAAATTATGGTAAGCCTGCTGTGCATATTCCAGCTGCTGTGCCTGCTCTTCATTGCGCGCATCCGGGAATGAGAAATGCTCGACACTCAGGCGTAGCTTACGTGAGCCTTGCGGCGATACAACCTCAACCGGTTGTCCAGTATCCGAGCTGAGCCATGCACAGGCACTTTCATAATCGCTGAGCGTGGCAGACAAACCGATCCGCTGTGGACGACAGCCTGCCATACGCTGAATACGAGAGAGCTGCGCTAACACCTGCACGCCGCGATCCACACCCATAAAGGCATGAACTTCATCGACAACGATATAACGCAGATCGCCGAACAGGGCTGGAATCGCATTCGGCTTATTCATCAGCAGTCCTTCCAGCGATTCCGGTGTAATTTGTAGGATGCCAGATGGATTTTGCACAAGCTTGGTTTTATGCGATTGCGGTACATCACCATGCCAGTGCCATACAGGGATATCCGCATCGCGCAGCACCCCTTTTAATCGCTCGTACTGGTCATTGATCAGCGCCTTGAGCGGCCCGATATACAGAATGCCGACCGAACTGGATGGCTGTTCATATAGTGCAGTGAGCGCTGGGAAGAAGGCAGCTTCGGTTTTCCCCGAAGCTGTACCCGAAGCGATCAATAGATGATGCGGCGTATCGAGCAGTACTCGGCATGCCTCTACCTGTGCCTCACGCATCTCCTTCCAGCCACTACGATAAATATATTCCTGAATAAACGGCGCGAGTCGGTAAAACGGATGCCCGCTCACAGGTCAAACTCCGCCAGGAAGTCATCCACTTCATCCGGCTGCGACGAAGCTGCAGGTGAGTTACCCCGTGCAGGTGGATTGGAGCCCGGTGACCGCGTCGTTGCCCGATCATCCTCAGACGCCATGGATGACATCGCAGCCGGAGACGCCGCCAGCGCACCTAGCAGCATGTCAAAGTTCAATTCCTCGTTAAAATGCAGTGTATTCAGCAGATCGACAAAGTCACGTACAACCTCGCGCGGTGTGAGTAATTCATCCGCACCTAATCTACCGACTGCGGTCTGCATAAATGCCACCAGTTGATGCTGTTCCAACACTGCATCATACTTGTAATGCTGGCTGTGAATATCGCGTAGCTTTTGCAGCATGAGCAGAATCTCTTCATGAGATAACATTTCCAGTCGAATCACCGGCCCAGCAAAATTCTTCGTACCACTCGCAACAAAGCGACTTTCTGCCAGACGCGAGCGTAGCGCTTCATAGCTGTACAGTCCGCGGCGCGGATCTTCGACGAATTGTGGTGTACCACCAACGAAGACGCCTAGATGTCCCGCTTTGCCCTGCATCGTATCATTGAAGATCGTGAGTAGCTTTTCATAGTTACTTTGACGGGATACACTGTTCGAGATTTTGTACAGGTTCACGCCTTCATCCACGAACAGTAGCAATCCTTTATAGCCAATCCGTGCGGCAAATTCTGCCCACAGCTTCATATAATCGTACCAACCATCATCATCAATAATGACGCTCACATTCAGTTCACGCTTCGCTTCGGTACGCGTCTGGTATTCGCCGCGAAGCCAGCGCAAAGCCGACTGCTTGAGCGCATCCTCACTCAGACGAATACCTTGCCAGTACGCTGATAATACTTTGGCAAAATCAAAGCCATGCACCCAGCCTTCCATTTCGGATGTGACTGCATGAATGCGACGCTGCACTTCAATGCCAATCGTCGGATCATCGGCAGTCACACGCTGTTCTTCCATCACCTGTTGTTGTAAAGTGGAAATCCACTTTTGCAGCATAGATTCCAGCGCACCGCCATCCGGGCGTGTACGTGTGGACAGATTGGTCATCAGCTCCCGGTATGTGGCGAGTCCCTGACCTTTTGTTCCGGTCAAACGGCGTTCTGGCGACAGATCGCCATCGGCAACGATAAAGCCGCGATCCATCGCGTAGTTCCGTATCATTTGTAGCAGGAAGCTTTTCCCGCTACCATAGCGTCCGGTGATGAGCTTGAACGCTGCACCACCATCAGCAACATTATCCAATTCTCGTAAAATGGACTCAATCTCATATTTGCGTCCGACCGCGATATGCTCAAGGCCAATCCTCGGCACAACACCTGCGGCAAACGAATTCACCAGTGCGGTTGTCACACGTTTTGGTATTTTCACATCATTCATTTCCAGTTCACCTCATGATGATTGCATCCAGCAATGATCTGTATTCTTCCATAACCGCACCATCGTCCAGCAACAGATCGCCAATATGATCCATCGCCAGATCGTTAATCTCATCAGC